>Ga0308157_10003196_pt1 | contig 24435 bp, 10 predicted proteins | sample PhyBR1_FD_201035 | JGI IMG/M metagenome (GOLD analysis project Ga0308157, IMG submission 201035) | Phyllosphere microbial communities from UC Gill Tract Community Farm, Albany, California, United States - DLSLB.R1 | ecosystem: Host-associated > Plants > Phyllosphere > Unclassified | place: USA...
GGCCGCACACGCCACCAGCGACGCCACCAGCGCTTCCGGCATCGCCAAACCGGCCAGGCCGGCGGCCAGAAAGCCCGACATGGTGTCGGTGCCGGAGCCGGTGAACTACAAGCTGATACTGCTCGGTATCGCGGTGCTGCTGCTGTTCGCGCGCAACAGCAACAAGCGCGAACAGCCGTGGACCAAGTAAGCGCGCTTACTGCACGTTCAGCGTGACGTCGTCGATCAGGAACGCGGTCGACACCGTCGAACCCTCCACACCCTCGAAGTAAATCCTCACCGTCTGGCCTTTGTAGGCCGACAGGTCGAAACTCTTCTGCACATACGTGCTGCCCTTGTTCAGATTCGAATACGTCGCCAGCGTCGCCAGCACCGCGTTGGCGCCGCTGCGCACCTGCACCTTGAGCGTGTCGTAGGCCGTGGTGGTGGTGGTCTCGTCGGACGCCACCTTGAGCCAGAACGCCAGCGTGGCGCTGGTGGCGTCGGCCGGTATCGTCACGGTCTGGTACAGCGTGTCCGTGTGGGCGCTGCCGTAGCCGTCCAGCCAGGCCTTGTAGCTGCCGGCATGCGAGGCCTGGCTCGAGTCGTTGCTGATCACGCCCGATGTCGCGGTCCATGAGGCGGCGCCCGATTCGAAGCCGCCGTTGACGATCAGCTGCGTGGCGGTGGGCGGCGTGGTGGTGCCGCCGCCGCTGGTCTGCGTGACCCACACCGGCGCCGACCACAGGATATTGCCGTCGTTCTGGGTGATCTTGGCGTAGTAGAAGTGCTCGCCCACGGCCGGCGTGATGGTGGTGCTGGCGGTGGCCGACAGCTGCGTCACCGTGCCGTTGCGGCCGGGGACGCCCTCGTACATCTTCACCGACGATACCGTCTTGCCGCTGCTGCTGGCGAAGTTGGCCACCAGGTTCAGGGGGCCGCTGTTGGTGAAGCGCTCGCCCATCACGTGGCCGTTGGCGGTCAGGATCAGCTGCGAGGTCTTGTCCATGGTGGCGAACACGCGGCGCGCCTTGATGGCGGCGATCATATTGGCGGTGGTCAGCGGGGTGCCGGTCGGCAGCAGCACGCCGGTGCGGTTGGTGTAGGACGCGCCCCAGTTGGCGCAGTGGTTATCCTGGTCGCTCGAGAAGGCGACGTGGTAGCCCGCCTCCAGCGCCTTGTTGCAGGCGCCTTCGTAGGTGCTGCGGCCGGTCTCGGTCTCGCTGGTGTTGGTGGAGAAGGCCGAGGTGTTGAGCACTTCGCACAAGGCCATCGCCTGGTCGCCGTCGGCGGTGTAGCCCAGCGCCGTGCCGTTGACCAGGAACTGGCCCGACGATGAGGGATGGTTGAACTGGCCGATGTAGCCGCGCTGGCGCATCAGCGTGTACAGCGAGGCGTAGTCGTTCTTCGGGGTCAGCGTGTCGGCGATCAGCTGGCCGCTGCTGTTGCTCTCCCATCCCAGCAGCTCGGTGGTGTTGAAGATGTTCATATGGCCGCCGTTGTTGATCACGCCCCACTCCAGCCCATACATGCCGAGGAAGTTGGCGTGCGCGCTGTTGAAGTTGGCGGCGGCGGCCAGGCCGGACTGGAACAGCGCCTTGGCGGTGGCCGGATCGGCCGAGGCGTTGGTGCCGTCGGAACCGTCGTACATGTGATTGTGCTCGGAGGCCATCAGGAAATCGAGGCCCTTGTTCATCGCGTACTGGTAGGCGTCGGCCGGTCCCAGGGCCGCGCTTTGCGGCGCCTGCGCGCCGGTGCAGCTGCCCAGCGGGCCGCCGCCGTCGCTGTGGTTGGTCTGGCTGTGCAGGTTGCCGAGGTAGATCGTGTACGGCAGCGACGATGTCGCGGTCACGCTTTGCGCCACCGGGCCGGCCTGGCGCGTCGGCCGCGCCCGCGTGGTATTGGTCGGCAGCGCCTTGAAGGCCGGCATGGCCTGCGCCGGATTGCGGCCCACCGAGATGTCCCAGCTTTGTTCGACCGTCTCTTCACCGGTGACGGCCTGCATGCGCGCCAGGTAGACGCCGTCGGTCAGGATCAAGCCGTCGGCGCGGCCGTCCCACGCGATGCTGACGTCGACCGGCTTGCCGGCGATGCGCTGCACACCCTGCCACTGCTGGACCACCACGCCGTCCGGGCTGACCAGCTCCAGGCGCCAGCGCACGTCCTGCTCGCGCTCCAGCAGCGGGAAATCGAAGGCGAGCTTGAAGGTACGGGCTTCGGGCCGGTCCTGGTCGGCGCCGTCGGCGGCGAAGGGCGCGTGCAGCATGGCCTCGAATTCGTGGTGGTCGGCCTTGGACGCGTGGACCGCGCCAATCACGCCGGAGGACAGCATCAACATCATCGCGAGCCGGGACAGCATCTTAGATTTGTTCATCGTTCTCTTTCTCTCTGCGGTTGGGGATCCAAAATACTGGCAACTATGCATGACAAGAAGATGACGAATCAATTCGAATTAGCTTGGCTATTCAGAGGTCTTTGGAATAAATGCGGTGGCCACTGGGCCCGTACGCGACAACGGCGCGAAACTAAAATTTCGCGCCGTTGTACCGATGATGAAAATGTCCAGAATGGGACACTCTGTTAAGAATTTAACTTGGCCGGCATGAGCAGTTCGACCTTATGGATGCTGGCGGTATCGTGCAGGTCGATCGCCAGCGCCAACTGGCGCACGCCGTCCACCGTCAGCACCGGCGCGGCGGTTTCCGCCGACTTCACCACGCGGATCACATACGAGCCTTCGCCGTGCCGGTACGTCAGCGTGAAGTGGTCCCACTCGGCCGGCATGCGCGGCGCCAGCGTGATCTGGGTGGCGGTGCGCGTCAGGCCGAGCAGCGACTCCAGGATCAGCCGGTACATCCAGCCGGAGGAGCCGGTGTACCAGCTCCAGCCGCCGCGCCCGACGTGCGGCGCCACGGCGTAGACGTCGGCCGTGACCACGTAGGGCTCGACCTTGTAGCGCGCCATGCCTTCCGGCGTGCCGCCGTGCTGCACCGGGTTGATCATGCGCGCCAGCTCCCATGCGCGATCGGTCTCGCCCAGGCGGGCGAAGGCCATCGCGGTCCAGATGGCGGCGTGCGTGTACTGGCCGCCGTTCTCGCGCACGCCGGGCACGTAGCCGCGGATGTAGCCCGGGTTCGGGCCGGCCTTGTCGAACGGCGGATCGAGCAGCTGGATGATGCCCGAATCGCGCCGCACCAGGCGCTGGTTGACCTGCTCCATCGCGCCGCGCACCCGCACCGGATCGGCGGCGCCGGACAGCACGCCCCAGCTCTGCGAGATCGAATCGATCTGGCATTCCTCGTTGGTGTGCGACCCGAGCGGCGTGCCGTCGTCGAAGTATGCGCGGCGGTACCACTGGCCGTCCCACGCGTTCTGCTCGACGTTGAAGGCCAGCTTCTTGGCCTCGCTGCGGCATTCGGTGGCGAAGTCCACGTCCTGCATCAGCTCCGCCACTTCGGCGAAGCGCTGCAGCACCTCGCACAGGAAGAAGGCCAGCCACACGCTCTCCCCCTTGCCATGCTCGCCCACCTTGTCCATGCCGTCGTTCCAGTCGCAGGAACCGATCAGCGGCAGGCCATGTTCGCCGAAGCGCAGGCCGTTGCGGATGGCGCGCACGCAGTGCTCGTACAGCGTGCCGCTTTCGCTGGAGCGGCCCGGCATGTCGTAGTAGGAGTCCTCCTCCGGCTTGACGGCGCGGCCCTCCAGGTAAGGCATGCTTTCGGCCAGCACGCCGATGTCGCCGGTGGCGATGACGTAGCGCCAGGCGCCCAGCGGCAGCCACAGGTAGTCGTCCGAGCAGTGGGTACGCACACCGCGGTCGGATGGCGGATGCCACCAGTGCTGCACGTCGCCCTCCAGGAACTGGTGGGCGGCGCACAGCAGCAGCTGGTCGCGCAGCAGTTGCGGTTGGGTGTGGATGGTCGCCATCGCGTCCTGCAGCTGGTCGCGGAAGCCGAAGGCGCCGCCGGACTGGTAGTAGCCGCTGCGCGCCCACATGCGGCAGGCGATGGTCTGGTACATCAGCCAGCCGTTGGCCAGCAGGTCCAGCTCCGGCTCCGGCGTGTCGATGCGCACCGCGCCCAGGGTCTTCTCCCAGTGCGCGTGCACGGCGGCCAGCGCCTCGTGCGCGGCGCCGGCGCTGCGGTGCTTCTGCGCCAGGCTGCTGGCGTCGGCGTTGCGGCGGCCGGCCACGCCCAGCACGAAGACGATCTCGCGCTCCTGGCCGGGCAGCAGGTCGAACGGCACCTGGATGGCGGCGCAGGCATCCAGCCCCGCGCCGATCTTGCCGGACAGGCGGGAACGGCGCAGCGCCGCCGGCGCCGCCAGCGTGCCGTTACGGCCCAGGAATTCGCTGCGGTCGGCGGTGTGGGTGCGCAGCGTGGCGTCGCAGTTGAAGAAGGCCACGCGGCCGGTGAACTCGGTGTTGTACGGGTTCCTGGCGAACAGCGCGCCGCTGACCGGATCGGCCTCGGTGACGATGTGCATGCCGGACTTGGAGCGCATGTCGCCCAGCACCCACTCGACGTAGCCGGTGGCCGACAGGCGCCGCGTCACCAGCGAATCGTTGCGCACCTTGAGCACCGTGTACTTGATCGGCGCGTCGGTGGCGACGAAGGTGGTCATCTCGGTGGCGATGCCGGTCTCGCTGTGTTCGAACACGCTGTAGCCGAAGCCGTGGCGCGTGACGTAGCCGCCATTGCCGCGCGCCGGCAAGGCGGTGGGCGACCAGAAACGGCCGCTCTGTTCATCGCGCAGGTAGAAGGCCTCGCCGCTGGCGTCGCTGACCGGATCGTTGTGCCAAGGCGTGAGGCGGAATTCGTGCGCGTTCTCGTGCCAGGTGTAGGCCTGGCCGCTTTCCGAGACCACGCAGCCGAACTGCGGGTTGGCCAGCACGTTGGACCACGGCGCCGGCGTGCGCTTCGCATCGCTGGTGGAGATGACGTATTCGCGGCCGTCCGGCGCGAAGCCGCCGATGCCGTTTTCCAGCATCAGCGTGCGCACCGCCGGCGTGGCGGGGCCGGCGTCCGCGTAGTCGCCACGGTTGTCCGTCATCAGCGGCGGCATGCGCATGGCCGGCGCGCCGGGACGCTTGATCTGCTCGGCCAGCGTGCCGCGGCTGTCGCTGAGGATGGCGCGCGCCACCGATTGCAGCAGCACGCGGTCCTCGTTGGCGATCTGGTCGGCCAGGCGCACGAAGATGCCGCCCGGCCGGTCGATGGCCTGGGCGTCGATGCCGGAGGCGATCAGCCCCATGATCTGCTCGTGCAGCAGCTGGCGGTAGCCCGACTGGTCCTCGTACCAGATCACCAGGTCCACCACCAGCCCTTTCAGGCGCCAGTAAGCGTGCGCCTGCACCATCTGGCGCGCCAGCTCGATGTTGGCCGGGTCTTTGATCTGCAGCAGCACGATCGGCAGGTCGCCGGAAATCGCGTAGGCCCACAGGCCGGACTGGCCGCGCTGGTTCTTGACCAGCGTGCCGGCGTCGGCGCGCAGCGCGGCGTTCGGGTAGATGACCGAGTTGGCCAGGCGGCCGTACAACTGGGCGTCCGCCTCGCTGGCGTTGAGCTGGCGCAGCACCACCTGGCTGTGGGTCCACGCCAGTTCGAACACGCGGTCGGCCAGATGGCGATCCTGGTATTTGTCGATCAGGTGCAGCGCGGCCTCGCGCTGCTCGGTCATGCCGGTGACGATGTCGACGATGGCCGTTTGGTCGGGCTGCAGCGTGATGGTGTGGCGGATCGCCACCACCGGATCGAGCACCGAGCCTTCGGCGCCGCTCAACGGCGCCTGCTCCAGCATGGCGTTGGGCGCGGCGGCGGTGTTGCCACGGCCGATGAAGCGCGAGCGGTCGGTCTCGAACGAGACCGCCGTGACGGCGGCGTCGTGCACCATCATCGAGTGCATCAGCCACGGCATCACGTCGGCCTGCCCGCGCGGACGGCGCGTGCACAGGATTGCTTTTTCGTCGCGCAGGATTTCGGTCTGCACGAACAGTTTGCTGAAGGCCGGGTGGGCGGCGTCGGCGGCGGCCGGCGCCATCACCACTTCGGCAAAGCTGGTCACCTCGATGGTGCGCTCGCGGTCGGACTTGTTGGTGATGCGAGTGCGGCGCAGTTCGATGTCGTCTTCCGGCGAGACCACGATTTCCGTGTACAGATCGATGTTGCGGTCGGAGCGGCGGAACTCGGCGCGCCCTTCGGAGAAGATCACTTCATGCTTGCGCGGATCGACCAGCGTCGGTTGATAGGTGGTGGACCAGAAGCGGCCATCCTCCATGTCGCGCACGTAGCAGAAGTTGCCCCAGTTGTCGCGCGTGCTGTCCTCGCGCCAGCGCGTCACGGCCAGGTCCTTCCAGCGGCTGTAGCTGCCGCCGGCGTTGGTGACCATGACGTGATAGCGGCCGTTGGACAGCAGCTGGGTTTCCGGCATCGGCGTGGTGTGCTGGCTCAGGATGCGCATCGGCATGGCCTGCTCCGGCGCGGTGGAGCGGATCGCCGCCATCTCGGTGGTGTTGGAGTAGAAGGCGCCCGCCTCCGGACTGCGTTCCTGCAGCACCAGCAGCGTCGATTGCAGCAGCGGATCGGATTCGAAACGGCGCTGCATCGGGCGGTCGTGCAGCAGGTAGCTCAGCGCCAGCAGTCCCATGCCCTGGTGGTGCACCATGAAGGAGCGGATCACGGCGGAGGCCTGGCCACGCGGCAGGCGCGAGGACGTATAGTCGACCGCCTCGTAGAAGCCGTAGCGGCCCATGTAGCCCAGCCCCGCCATCTTCTGCAGGTTGAGGCAGGCCGCTTCCGGCCGCACCATCAATCCCAGCATGGTGGCGTAGGGCGCGATCACCAGGTCGTCGGCCAAGCCGCGCTTCAGGCCCAGGCCCGGCACGCCGAAGGCGCGGTACTGGTAATTGAGGCTGGCGTCGACCGTGTTGTAGCCGGATTCGGAGATCCCCCACGGCACGTTGCGGCGCTTGCCGTAGTCGATCTGGGCGTCGATCACCGCGCTGTAGGTCTGGTCGAGCAACGTGCTCGGATAGTTGGGCATCACCAGCAGCGGCATCAGGTACTCGAACATCGAGCCGCTCCAGGACAGCAGCACCGGCTTGCCGGCGACGATGCACAGCTGGCGGCCCAGCGCGAACCAGTGCTCCTGCGGCAGCTGGCCCTGGGCGATGGCGACGAAGCTGGCCAGCCGCACTTCCGACGCCAGCAGGTCGTAGTAGCTGGCGTCCAGCCGGCGCTCGGAGACGTTGTAGCCGATGGCCAGCAGGTTGGTGGTCGGATTGAACAGGAAGCCATATTCCATCTGGGCGTATGCGCCGCAGCGCTGCGCCAGGGTAGCCAGTTCGCGCATGCGTTCGTGGGCGGCGGCGGCGCCCTGCGCGCACAGGCCGGCCAGCGCCAGCTGGCGATCCCGCTCGGCCGGGGCCAGGTCGTTGGCCAGCACGGCGGCCGGCTGGTCGATCATGGCGGCCAGTTCGCGCAGCGTCGGCACGCGCGTCAGGCTGGTGTCGAACACGGCGTCGGCCGGCAGGTCGACCCAGGGCGTGAGCAGCGTCAGGTCCGCCAGCGCGGCCTGGCATTGCCGCACCAGCGCGGCGGACCACATGGCCGCCTCGCCATGGGGCTCGGCTTCCACCGGCGGCGGCAGCTGGCCGGCGGCGGCCGACACGCGGGTCAGCCAGGCATGCAGCTGCTGCAGGTTGCCGGCGTCCGGCGCGGGCGCCAGCGCGGCCAGCAAGGCGTTCAGCTCAGGCGTCTCGGCGCCGGCCTGCGATTGCTGCAGCACCTGGCAGGTGGCGACGATGCCGTCCACCGTTTGCTGCCCGAGGATGGGCTGGTCGTACAAGCCGGTCAGGCCGGCCTGCAGGGTTAGCAGGTGCCCGGCCAGGTTGCCGCTGTCGACGGTGGAGATGTAGATCGGATGCAGCGGCTTGAGGGTCTGCGTGTCGTACCAGTTGTAGAAGTGGCCCTGGTGGCGTTCCAGCTGGTCCATCGTGGCGAGCGTGCTGGCGGTGCGCTCCATCATCTGGCCGACGGTGATGTAGCCGAAATCGCTGGCGCTCAGGTTGGCCAGCAGCGCCATGCCGATGTTGGTCGGCGAGGTGCGGTGCGCCACCACGTGCGCCGGGTGCTCCTGCATGTTATCGGGCGGCAGCCAGTTGTCGTCCGGGCCGACGTAGCGTTCGAAGTAGGCCCAGGTGCGGCGCGCCAGCTGGTGCAGGAAGCGCTGCTGGTCCGGCGTGAGGCGGGCGTGCCGGCGCACGATCGGGCGGCTGATCCGCTCCGCCACGGCCGGCGCCAGCAGCCACGCCAGCAGGAACAGCGCGGCCGGCGCCAGGCTGGTTGGGCGCCAGCCCAGCAGCGCGCCGCCGACGAACAGCGCCAGCACCGGCGACACCCACATGGTGCGCCATACGCCGGCCGCGCCGTCGGCCGCGCGCGTCAGCGCCGAGGCCCGCCATTCCAGCAGGTGCTTGTGCGAGACCAGCATGCGCCAGCCGCTGCGCAGGATGGCGTCCAGGCTGAAATACGCTTCGTACGGCAGGAACACCAGCATCAGGATGGCGTGCGCGAACTGCATGCCGCCGCGCCGCAGCGCGGCCCGTATGTGCTGGCTCCACAGCGTGTCTTCCGGGCGGTGCAGCAGGTCGTGCGTGGTGCTGACCAGCGGCGGCACGAAGATCACGGCCAGCACGGCGCCGGCCCACAGCCACGGGTCGGGCAGCCAGCGCCAGGCGGTGATCAGCGACAGCACCAGCGCCGGCGCGGTCAGGCTGCGGCGCAGGTTGTCGAACAGCTTCCAGCGCGACAGCAGCGACAGCGGATTGCGTTCGCGCTTGCGGTTCGGGCCCGGCACGCGGCCGAACAGCCACGAGGCCAGCTGCCAGTCGCCGCGGGTCCAGCGCTGACGGCGGCTGACGTCGTCGCTGTAGCGGGCCGGATAGGCCTCGTACAACTGGACGTCGCTCAGCAGGCCGGCGCGCAGGTAGCAGCCTTCCAGCAGGTCGTGGCTGAGGATGCGGTTGTCCGGCAGCCGGTCGCCCAGCACCTGCTCGTAGACGTCGACGTCGTAGATGCCCTTGCCGATGAAGGAGCCTTCGAAGAACACGTCCTGGTACACATCGGAGACGGTGCGGGTGTAGGGGTCGATGCCCGGTTCGCCGCCGCACAGTTTTTCGTACAGCGAGGCGTTCTCGCTCGGCAGGCTGACGGTGACGCGCGGCTGCAGGATGCCGTAGCCCTCCACCACGCGGCCGCGCGCGCTGTCGATGCGCGGCTGGTTGAGCGGGTGGCGCATGGCGGCGATGAACTGGCGCGCGGCGTCGCGCGGCAGCTGGGTGTCGGTGTCGAGCGTGATGACGTACTTGATGTCTTCCAGTTCGCCGACATCGCCCACCACCAGGCTGAATTTGTCGCGCGCGCCGCCGCGCAGGAAGCGGTTCAGGTCCTGCAGCTTGCCGCGCTTGCGCTCCTCGCCCATCCACACGCCCTCCTGCGGATTCCAGCGGCGCGGGCGGTGCAGCAGCAGGAACGGCGACGCGGCCTGGCCATTGGCGTGGGTGGCGTACTTGCGGTTCAGCTGCTCCACGCAGCGGCGCATCTGCTCCATCAGCGTGGCGTCGGTGGGCAGGGTTTCTGCGGCGGCGTCGGCGAAGTCGGTCAGCAGGCAAAATATCAGGTTGGGATCGCGGTTGGCGAGGAAGCGCACCTCCAGCTGTTCGCACAGCTCATCGACGTTCTCGCGGCTGTAGACCAGCGTCGGCACCACCACGATGGCGCGGGCGTCGGTCGGCACGCCGTCCTTGAAGTCCATGCGCGGCAGCGGATTGGGACGGGTCACCAGGGTGGCGATCCAGTTCACCAGGCTCAGTGCCAGCTGGCTGCTGCCCGCCAGCGCCAGCACGCCGAGCAGCACGATCACCGGGCCGTGCACGCCGTTGCGCGCGGCGCGCTCCAGCAGCAGCGCGGTCGACACCAGCGAGATGGCGGCGATGGCGCCGAGGTAGGACGTCAGCGGCGAGGCGCGCGAGGTTTGCTGCAGCGCCTCCAGCCACGGGCGGCGCATGCCGGTCTGCTTTTCCAGCGCGGCCAGGCCGCCGCCGATCAGGTAGAAGCCCACGTGGCCGTGGCGCTCGTCGCCGCCTTCGAAGTGGGCCTGCGCCAGCTGCAAGGCCTGCTGCGCCACTTCGACTTCGGAATAGCGCGAGCGCTTGGCGATCTTCTCGATCGCGTGGCGGTACTGGTCGCGGGTGGCGAATTCCATGCGGCCGTAGATGCCGGCGGGGTCCTGGCGCAAGGTCTGCTCGACCACGCTCATGGTCTCGACAAACTCCTGCCAGTCCATGGTGCCGAGGAAGCGCAGGCTGCCGATGCTGTTGGCGATCGAGACCTGCTCGGCCGCCTGCTGCTGGATCTCGGCCTGGATCTGCTGCTCGATGGTCTGGTCCGATTCGGCCAGGCGGTGCGTGATCCACGACAGCGCCAGCGTCAGCGCCGGACTTTGTCCCTGCAGGCGGCGCGCCAGTTCGGCCACGAAAGCGCTGGTGATGGGCGGGTTGGAGCGGGCCATGTCGGCCACCATCAGTATCAGGCCGCTGGGATTTTTTTCGGCGACGTCGGTCATCTGGTCGGCCCAGGTGTTGGCCAGGTCGCGGTGGATGCGGTTGTCGGCCACGCGCGCGGCCACGCGGCGCAGGTTCTCGATCAGCGCCAGGCGCAGCATGATGGGGATGGCCCACAGCTCGCCCAGCTGCAGCGTGGCCACTTCCTGGTAGGCGTCGACGAAGCGGCACAGCGATTCGGGATCGACGCGGCCGTCGCCGTGGGCGATGATCTCCAGCGCGATCTTGTACACCCGCGGCGTGCCCTCCGGCGCGCCCTTGCCCAGGCGTGGCAGCTGCTTGCTGTAGTTCTTGGGCAGGTGGCGGCGGGCGATGCGGATCTGGTCTTCGATCAGGTAGAAATTATCCAGCAGCCATTCGGAGGCGGGCGTGATCTGGCGGCCGGCCTTGACGGCGGCGGTCAGCTCGTCGCAGGTGGAGTCGATGACGGCGGCGTTTTCCGCCAGCCGCGCCAGCAGGCGGTCGCGGCCGCCGCGCTTGCTCAGTTCGTGATGCGTGGCCAGCGTCTTGCCGTGCGCGGCCATCTGCGCCGCGCTGAACAGCTCGGCGCGCAGCGGCAGGTCTTGGTCGTCTTCGTCGGACAGCAAGGAGCCGGAGGGAGATTCGCGAAAGCCCAGCGTAATGTCGGGCATGAGGGGGGCGGACTTGTTCAACGTGGACCTCGCTTCAATTCTGCGAATAGGAAATTATCTCCTTAGGCATGCTACGGGGGCGCACGGCACGCGACTGTGCGCTGACGTACATAAAGAATTTCCACGAAAAAAAAGGCCGCTTGCGCGGCCTTGTAAAGGAAGAAAGCTATAACGGATCAGGCCGCCTTTGCGAGCGGCGCCAGCGCCAGTCCGCCGTTGAGGCTGTATGCCTGCGCGTGGCCCAGGCGGCGCAGCAGCTGCGCGGCCTTCTGGCTGCGGTTGCCGCTGCGACAGAAAAATATCAGCGGCGCATGCTCGCCGCGCAGCCAGTCGCTGGCGTGCTCGGCCAGGCGGCTCAGCGGCACGCTGAGGGCCTGGCGTCCGCCCGGACCGGGCGCGGTGGTCGCGGCGAATTCATACGGCTCGCGCACGTCGACCAACTTGGCGTCGGGATGGGCTTGCAGGAAGGCATCCAGCGCGGCGCTGTCGAGTTGCAGATCCGAAGCCGCACCAGCATTGGCGGGGGCGGCCATGCCGACGCAGAACTGGTTGTGTTCGTCGCGGGTTGGGCACAGCAGCGTCTGCGCGCAGGTCAGCGGACGCAGCGCGTCCACGGCGGGCCGCGCGCTGAAGGCGAAGCGCACCGCGCGCGGCGCCAGCGTGCCGCCGTCCGCCACGCCCAGCAGGTAGTGGCGCGCGGCGCCGTCCGCCACGCGGGCCAGCGTCTGCGCGCCGAGCTTGATGGCGGCGGCGGCAGGCCAGCCGTAGGCGTCGGTCGCGGCGCGGTGGTCGAAGTGGCGGCCGAGCGCTTCGATCAGCGCGCTTCTATCGGCGCCGCTCGTGGTGCTGACGATGGCCTGCACCTGGTAGTTCTGGCAGCGCACATAGGATTCGATGCGCCCGGTCATTTCCGGCAAGGGATCGATGACGACACAGCCGCGGCTGGCGGCGTCCAGCACCAGCCAGCTGCACGCGCCTTCGACACCCAGTTGCAGCAGGCCGTCATGCGGGACGGCGGTGCGTTCGGACGGGATCAGGCAGCTGGCGCGCAGGGCCGCGCCGCAACGCTCGATGCGGCGGCAGGCGTCGTCGATGGTGGCCTCGTCGGCCAGCGGGCCGAACGACATGCGGATGGCGCCGGCGCTGCGCCACAGCGGCGCGTGCATGGCGTCCAGCACATAGCTGGGCGCGGCCTTGGCCGCCGAGCAGGCGCTGCCGGAGCTGACGCGCACCTGGGCGGCGTCGAACACGTCCATCAGTTCGCGGCTCGACAGGCCGGGCACGGAAAAGTTCAGCGTGGTCGGCAGCGATTTGTCGAAGGGGTTGTTGAACACCACGCCGGGCAAGGCCGCGCGCAGGCTCTCGGCCAGGCGGGCGCGGTAGCTGGCCAGCTGGTGATGGCTGCGGAAGGTGTCGCCGCGTTCCAGCGCGGCCAGCACCACGCCCAGCGCGGCGATACCGGCCATGTTCTCGGTGCCGGATCGCCGGCCGCTCTCCTGGCCGCCGCCCATGATCAGCGGCGTGAACGGCGCGCCGGCGCGCACGTACAGCATGCCCACGCCTTTGGGCGCGTACAGCTTGTGGCCGGAGAACGGCGCGTAGTCGATGCGGGTGGCGGCCAGGTTCAGGTCCAGCTTGCCCAGCGCCTGCACGCAATCGACCAGCCAGTAGGCGGGGCTGCCAGTCTCGGCCAGCACGGCTTCGATGGCGGCCAGGTCGGTGATGACGCCGGTTTCGTTGTTGGCGGCCATGGTGCACACCAGCCCGGCTTGCGGCGCCAGCGCGCGCAGCTGGGCCAGGTCGTGCGCGCCGTCCTGGTCGACCGGCAGTTTTTGCAGCGTCAGGTTCAAGCCAAGCAGGCGGTTCCAGTGCGCCAGGCTTTCCGGCACGGCCTTGTGCTCGGTCGCCCCGTAGACCAGCAGGCTGCCGATGGCCTCGCCGCGCTCGCGGCGTTCGCGCAGCGCGACCAGCGCCGACAGCACGGCGGTCTGGATGCCTTCGGTGGCGCCGCTGTTGAACATCAGGCGGCCGTCGCCCACGCCCAGCAGGCGGGTCGCGCAGGCGCGCGCCTGGTCCAGCAGGACTTTGGCCTGGAGGCCGGTGCCGTGGCTGCTGCTGGGATTGCCGTAGCGCTGGCCCATGGCGTCGGCCGCGGCGGCGATGGCGGCCGGCAGCACGGCGGTGGTGGCGTTGCCATCGAGGTAGATTTCGGTCGTCATGAAAATGCCTGTGTAATCGATGCCTACAGTTTACTCAGCCGTGCTGAAACAGATGTACTAAAATACCCCTGCGGCACGTCCAATCCAGCATTTTTATGCTCCGTTCCTGGAAATAATAGAATGAATCAACTCGATCGCTACGATTATGCAATTTTGTCTGCGTTGCAAGGCGACGGCACGCTATCGATCGCCCAGCTCAGCGAGCGGGTCGGGCTGTCCACCACGCCGTGCTGGAAGCGGGTGCGGCGGCTGGAGGAGGAAGGCTATATCGAGAGCCGCGTGGCCATCGTCAACCGCCGCAAGGTGGGCTTGCCGGTGACGGTGTTCGTCAGCGTGCGGACCAGCCAGCACGACGATAAATGGCTGGCGCGCTTCGCCGCGGCCGTGGTCGCCTTGCCGGAAGTGCAGGAATTCCATCGCATGAGCGGCGACATCGATTACCTGTTGAAGGTGGTAACGAGCGATATCGAAGGATATGACAGGTTTTACAAGAAGTTGATCAAGGTGGCGCAGCTGTCCGGGGTGTCGTCGGCGTTTTCGATGGAGCAGATCAAGATCACCACGGCGTTGCCGCTGGAGCTGGTTTCGCACCAATAATGTGCAGTGGCGGGCCGGGCATGGGATAATAATTGTCCCATATCAAATACTTGATTAAGTCCATGCGCGCACTGCTCGACCGCTGGCTGCCCAGCCCCACCACCGCCAGCCGCCGCGAACAACTGCGCGCCGCGGGCGGCGCCCTGTTCGGCCTGCTGCTGACCGCGCTGCTCGGCCAATCCATGGCGCCCGGCGCGCTGTTCCTGGTCGCGCCGATAGGCGCCTCGTCCGTGCTGCTGTTCGCGCTGCCGGCCAGTCCGCTGGCGCAGCCGTGGTCGGCCATCGGCGGCAATGTGGTCAGCGGCCTGATGGGTGTGCTGTGCGTGCGCTACTTCGGCGACGTGCTGTCGACTCCCCTGCTGTGCGCGCTGGCCGCCAGCACCGCGATCGCCGCCATGTTCGCGCTGCGCTGCCTGCATCCGCCCGGCGGCGCGGTGGCGCTGACGGCGGTGATCGGCGGCCCGGCCATCCACGCGGCCGGCTTCGCCTTCCCGCTGGTGACGGTGCTGGTCGACACGACGCTGCTGGCCGTCATGGCCATGCTGTACAACAACCTGACCGGACGGCGCTATCCCCATGCGCAGCAAAGCGCGCATCCCAACCCGCACGCGACCAAGGACGCCGTGCCGACCGTGCGGCTGGGCTTCAAGCCGGAAGACCTGGACGCCGTGCTCAAGCAATACAACCAGGTGCTGGACATCAGCCGCGACGAGCTGGAATCGCTGTTCATGCAGACCGAGCAGCGCGCCTACCAGCGCCGCTTCGGCATCATCAGCTGCGCCGACATCATGTCGCGCGACATCATCAGCGCCGAGTTCGGCACCAGCCTGGAGGAAGCCTGGCAGCAGATGCGCGCGCACCGCGTGGCCGCGCTGCCGGTGCTCAACCGCGCGCGGCGGGTGATCGGCATCGTCACGCAGACGGATTTCCTCGAGCACGGCGGGCTGGACGACTATCGCAGCATCCGCCATCAACTGCGGCGATTCCTGCGCAAAAGCGGCGTAACGCACACCGAAAAGGCCGAAGTGGTTGGACAGATCATGACCCAGCATCCGACCACCGCGCGGCTGGACACGCCGATCGTCGACCTGGTGCCGCTGATGGCCGACTCCGGCTTCCACCACATTCCCATCGTCGACCACGAACAGCGCTTCGCCGGCATCATCACCCAGTCGGACCTGGTGGCGGCGCTGTACGAGAGCCGCTTCGCCGAAGCGGCGGCCTGAAATAAAAAAGGCCGCTCCCGAGGGCAGCGGCCAGGCAGTGCTGCTTTGTTATGCTTGTATCAGGAAGCTGCCTTGCGGCGGCTGACCACCGCGCCCAGCAGGCCCAGTCCGGCCGCCAGCATGGCGTAGCTTTCCGGCTCCGGCACCGGGGACGTGATGGCCGCCCCTACCGTGGCACCGTAGTAGTACTCGCTGTTGGGGGTAATGAAGCTGATATCGGTGTAAGTTCCGCTAAATTTCAGCAAACCATTCCCTTCGTAGCCGGTGACGGTCAGGCCGCTGCTCAACAGCGTGCCGCCGCCCCAATGCCCCGGGCCCTGGCTGAGGAGGGTGAGGCTGCCATTCTGGAACACAAAGCTGACCGGCACGCCGCTCTGGCCAACGCTGAACACGTCGATGTACGGATCGATCACCGCCTGGCTGAAGTGGAAGTGGTTGACGGTGGCGTTACCGCCCATCATCAGGATGGTGCCGTTGCTGCCGGGTGTGTTGGTGACTTCGGCGTTGGTGAACGACGAGGGCACGTCGTAGATGCTGGAACTGTAATCGAGGCCTATCGTGTCGCCCGTGTAGGTGACGATGATCGTCTGCGCGTTCTGCGTCAGGCTGCCGCTGCCGGCGTTGTCCCAGGCTGTCCAGCTGACGGTCGGCGTGACCGCGGATGCCGCCAACGGCGCGGCCAAGGCCAGTGTCCATGCGGCTTTCATGATTTTTTTCATGCCATCCCTCCCTGTGTATAGTGCGGTGCAAGTTACGCGACCGAGTTCCCAGCATACGCCGGTTTTTTATGTTCTTTGAACAATTATATTTGCAAATTTGAAGTTAAAATTTCCTTGTAAAAACAATGTATCGCCGATACAAAAATTGTCCCAACCTCGCCCCGCAATGGCTTATGCTAGGCGCCAATTTTGTGACATTCCGAGGACGTAACTATGACGTATCGCCGCAACACCCTTGCTACCCTTGCCCCGCTTGCAGCGGCCGTGATGCTGGCGTTGGCGCCGTTGGCGTCCGGCGCCGCGACGCCGGCCGCCGCTGTTCCGCAAGCCATCGCCGCGCCCGCCCACAAGGCGCTGCTGGCCCTGGCCGACCAGTACTACGACGCCGCGGCCCGCTTCGAGCCGATCAACGCAACGGAAAACGGCGACAACCGTTTCGACGATCAACTGGGCCTGAGCATCGCCCCGGCCAAGCGTGCCCAGCAATTCAAGCTATATCGCCAGTTCGCCGCCCGCCTGAAGACGATCAAGCGCGCCCAATTGGATAACGGCGACCGCATCAACTACGACATCCTCGGCTACGAGCTGAACCAACTGCTGGCGATGGAGAAGTTCCCCGAACATCTGCTGCCGATCAACCAGATGGACAGCGTGCCGGTAACGCTGGCCAACTACGCGGGCGGCGAAGCCTCGCAGCCGATCGGCACCGTCAAGGAATACGACGCCTACCTGAGCCGCATCAGCCAGCTGCCGGCCTGGATAGACCAGGCCATCGCCAATATGCGCGAAGGCATGAAGCAAGGCATCACCGAGCCGAAAGCCATCATGGAATCGGGCTTGCCGCAGTTCCAGAAGCTGGTCAGCGCCACGCCGGAAAGCAATATCTTCTACACACCGATCACCAAGCTGCCGGCCGCCTTTGCCGACGCCGACAAGCAGCGCCTGACCGCCGCCTACCGCAAGACCGTCGGCGAGCAATTGATGCCGGCGCTGGCCCGCCTGGCGGCCTTCCTGGAAAAGGAATACGTGCCGGCCTGCCGCACCACCACCGGCCTGGGCGCGCTGCCGAACGGCGCCGCCTGGTACCAGGCACGCGTTGCCGGCGCCACCACAACCTCGCTCAAGCCCGACGAAATCCACGCTATCGGCCTGAAGGAAGTCGCCCGCATCCAGGCCCAGTTTGAAGTGCTGGGCCCCAAGCTGGGCTACACCGGCCCCGCCTCGGGCCTGCCGGTCTGGGTGGCGGCACAGCCGAAGTTCTACCCGTTCAAGACCGAGGACGAAGTCCAGGCCGTCTACCGCAAGCTGAACGATGTGCTGGACACCAAGCTGCCGCTGATGTTCACGCTGCTGCCGAAAGCCAAGCTGGACCTGCGCCTGGAACCGGAACTGAGCCGCGCCACCGCGTCGGACCACTACACGGCGCCGGCCGGCGACGGTTCCCGTCCGGGCGTGTTCTGGTCGGTGGTGAACGATCCGGGCAAATACGGCAGCACCGGCATGACCACGCTGTTCCTGCATGAGGGCAAACCCGGCCACCACTTCCACATCGCGCTGATGCAGGAGCTAAACCTGCCTAACTTCCGCAAATATGGCGGCAACAACGCCTTTACCGAAGGCTGGGCGCTGTATGCGGAAACGCTGGGCAAGGAAATGGGATTGTTCGACGATCCGGCCCAGTACTTCGGCCACCTGAACGACGAACTGCTGCGCGCCACCCGCCTGGTGGTCGACACCGGCATGCACGCGCAAGGCTGGACCCGCGAGCAGAGCATCCAGTACATGCACGACACGCTGGGCTATGACAATTCCGCCAAGACCGAAACCGAACGCTATATGGCCTGGCCCGGCCAGGCGCTGGGCTACAAGATCGGATCGCTGAAAATCGTCGAACTGCGCCAGCGCGCGGCCAGGGCGCTGGGCGACAAGTTCAGTCTGCCGAAGTTCCATGCCGTGGTGCTGGGCGACGGCACGCTGCCGCTGGCCCTGCTGGAGGAAAAAGTCGACCGCTGGATCGCGGCACAGAAATAATCGCAACAGGGCGGGCCGCGCCGGCCCGCCCCTCCCCAACTACTTGGCGTAGCGTTTGATGCGGGCGATCACCAGCTCGGGCAGGGCCTTGATCTGCTTCGCATGGTTGGCAAAGACGATCTGCTGGCGCCCCACCGAGACCGGCTCGCCATCCGCATAAAAGCGGAACTCCAGCCAAAACGAACACTTCCTCACATCAAAAGCATTCAACTCGCAGTGGATTTCCTGGAAAGGGAAAGTCTCCCGCAGGTAGTCCTGCTCGGCGTGCTTGGTGATGAACACGCCTTCGCTTTGCAGCATGTCGCGCGCAATGCAATCAAAAAACCACTTCTCGCGGCAAATGCCCTGCCACTCGAAATACCGCGCGAAATACGTATTGCCGTAGGCGTTGGAGTCCTTCAGAAAAATCGTCAGGGCGTGGGTGAAAGTCTGCTTGGCGTTGATGGCGGTCGCAGCGGTGATTTCGGACATTTCTACTTCGGTGGCGTGCAGCAGCATGGGAATTCCCCTTTAAGATGAGTTGGATCGCCCTGGCCCGCGGCCGAGAACGTTTGCCCGCAAGCCGGGCAGGGACACTTAAAGGGGATTTCCCATGTGCTTGTTTGATAAAACGCAAACACCTATTCAATACTCAAGCGAGCTAGATCAACACGCGCAATACTTCGACCTACCCGTACTCAGTTCGTTGGAAAAAGCGCATGCATTCCCTACTGCCCGCCGTGGTCTCCCTGCTCTTCCTTTGCTACGGCGCCTACGTGCTGCATTCGCGCGGGGTAAGCCGTATCAGCCTGACCTTCTTCCTGCTGTGCGCCACCACGTTCTGCTGGCAATTCACCTGGGCCGTGCTGTTCCAGATCCACGACGAGGATGAGGCGCTGGCGCTGGCCAAGCTCGGCTACCTGCTCATCCTCTTCCTGCCGACCACGCTGTACCATTTCGTTGCCGAGTTGACGGCGCAGCGCAGCGAGCGGCGCTGGGTGGACCTGTCCTATGTCGGCGCCGGTTTGCTGGGCGTGGTCATGCTGAGCACCGATTGGCTGATCGCCGGCGTGTATCCCTATTTCTTTGGCTTTTACCCCAAGGCGGGGCCGCTGCACGCGGTGCATCTGCTGCAAACAGGCCTGGTGGTTGGACGCGGCCTGTGGCTGCTTTACCGGCGCCAGCAACTGGCCGTGTCGACCGAAAGGAGCCGGCTGCGCTACTGCCTGGTCAGCCTGCTGATCTACTTCTTCGCTTCGGTCGACTATTTGTGCAACTACGGCGTGCAGTTCTATCCGCCCGGGGTGCTGTTCGTGGCGGCCAGCCTGGGCCTGATCGCCCAGGCCATGGTGCGGCACAACCTGCTGGCCGACCCGATGGAGGTGGCCGCCACCATCGCCCACGAGATGCGTACGCCGCTGGCGACCATCCGCAACCAGTCGCGGGTGCTGGCCAAATGCCTGCCGGACCTTCTGGCCGGCTATCAAAGCGCGGTGGAGAATCACCACATCCAGCCGCTGCTGCAGCCGGCGCAACTGAATTACCTGAGCAAGCTGACCCAGCATATCGAAGCGGAAATCAGCCGCTCCAATTTCATCGTCGACATGATGCTGGCGTCCGCCCGCGCGGGCAGCCTGAACCGGAACGACTTCGCCAATCATTCAATCAAGAAATGCGTGGATGAGGCCTTGGCCTGCTATCCGTTTGAAAGCTCGATGCGCGACAAGGTGGTGGTGAAGGCGGCCGAGGACTTCACGTTTTTCGGCTCGGATGTATTGCTGGTCTATGTGCTGTACAACCTGTTTAAAAACGCTTTACACGCGATTAAATCGGCCGGCAGGGGCGAGGTTGAAATCGCCTTCTTTACCAATGGGGATAGCAGGCAGTTATTGGTGACGGATACCGGCGCGGGAATACCGGACGATGTATTGCCGCATGTATTTGAGCCTTTTTATAGCACGCGGCATAATGGCGGCGGCACCGGAATGGGATTGGCATTCTGCCAGCGGGTGATTACCGCGTTTGGCGGCAAAATACAGTGCGAATCCCGCGCCGGGCATTATACGAGGTTCTCCGTATTATTCCCGCAGCGCCAGGTCTGGACTGGCGATCAGATACCGGATTAATTGACGGCGACTTCTTCGCCGCTGATCTTTTCCAGATCGGTTTCATCGCCCAGGACATATATTTTCTGCTCCCGCAACACCTGGAGAATAAAAGGCTGCTGCTCGCGCAGGCGGCGCTTAAAGTCCGGGATGGAATACAGATTGGGATTGATTTTACGCCGCAATAAACGTTCGGCGACCGGCAGGCGGGATAATAACTCGCCGTAGCTGGTGTTATCGCCGATCAGCATTAATTCCACGGGCGTATCCATGCCCTCATGTTCCTTGGCCGTGGCGCCATAAACAAAAGCCACATTCAGCACGTGCTGCAGCGGCGCCAGCGCCGAATTCAACACGCTCACCAGGCCGAAGGTTTTCTTGACCAGGTTGCTTAATTCCCCGAACACGATGCATTCCTTGTTGGGCTTGAAACGGCGCACGTTGCCGATACGCTCGGACACGATGACGCCCGACTCATGCAGCCGTTTCAGTTCCCGCTGGGCCGAGGCGCTACCCAAACCGGTCAGGCGCATGATCTCGTTCAAGTGGAATCCTTGATTGACACGTACAAATAGCAAACCCAGCAGCTTCTGCTGGGCAGGGGTGAAGAGTGCTTGAGCGATCATGAGCCAAATCTTAGCATGAACACACCACAGTCTGGCGTGTTAAACGTACGGTTTCCGGGTTTGCTTGCAAGAGGAAGCCAGCACGCCACTGCCGGCGGATACGGCCGCCGCCGATGGCCCGGCAGGCGCGCGTTGAACGCAGGAATACGAATGATCGCCACCGGGCGAATTTCATATTAACTCCGCTTGTCGCAAATAAAATCGGGAAACAGGCCGAGATTAACCCGCCGCTTCATAAATCGCGATATTCGGTCGAGTTATATTTAAGGCGCGGCGGTCACTTAAGATGCGGCCTGAAATAAAAAAACGGCACCCGAAGGTGCCGTTTTCATTTGCCGGACTAAAAGCTGAATTATGCTTCGCCGTCGTGCGGAATAACCGATTCGGTCGTTTCCACATCGCTGCTCGACATCGAGGCTTTCTCGGCCAGCAGCAGAGCTTGACGCTCTTCCACTTCCCACTGCTCTTTCTCTTTGCGAGCGCGGTGGAATGCCAGACCGGTGCCGCCTGGAATCAGACGACCAACGATGACGTTTTCTTTCAGACCACGCAGACCATCGCGCTTGCCCATGATTGCGGCTTCGGTCAGAACGCGGGTGGTTTCCTGGAACGATGCGGCCGAGATAAACGAATCGGTCGACAGCGATGCCTTGGTAATACCCAGCAGAACGTTTTCGTAGGTTGCAGGGATCTTATTCTCTGCAATCACGCGATCGTTTTCATCCAGCAGTTCCGAACGCTCAACCTGCTCGCCAACGATATAGTTGGTGTCGCCGGCATTAACGATCTGAACGCGACGCAGCATCTGGCGCACAATCACTTCAATGTGCTTGTCGTTAATCTTCACGCCCTGCAGACGGTACACGTCCTGCACTTCGTCAACGATATAACGCGCCAGCGCTTCGATACCCAGCAGACGCAGAATGTCTTGTGGATCGGCCGGGCCGTCGACAATCATCTCGCCTTTGTTCACTACCTGGCCGTCGTGGACCAGCACTTGCTTGTCCTTGGTGATCAGGAACTCGTGCTTGTTGCCGTCCATGTCCGTGATTTCCAGACGCTGCTTACCCTTGGTTTCTTTACCGAAGGCAACAGTACCGGTCACTTCCGCCAGCATACCCGCGTCTTTTGGCGAACGTGCTTCGAACAGCTCGGCAACGCGCGGCAGACCACCGGTAATATCGCGGGTCTTCTGCGATTCGGTCGGGATACGTGCCAGCACTTCACCGACCGACACTGCCTGGCCATCTTTCACCATGATCAGCGCGCCGACCTGGAAGCCGATCGCCACAGCGTGTTCGGTGCCGGCGATCTTCACTTCGTGGCCGTCTTCGTTCAGCAGCTTGACCTGTGGACGCAGGGTCTTGGTCAGCGAGCCGCGACGTTTCGCATCGATGACCACCAGGGTCGACAGACCGGTCACTTCGTCCACCTGACGGGCAACGGTCACGCCTTCTTCGACGTTCTCGAAACGCACCGTACCGGCGTACTCGGTGATGATCGGACGGGTCAGCGGATCCCAGGTCGCCAGGGCCGTACCGGCCTTGATGACCATGCCGTCCTTGACGATCAGGGTCGCGCCGTACGGCACCTTGTGACGCTCACGCTCACGGCCGTGGTCGTCGGTGATCAGCACTTCGCCCGAACGGGAAATGACGATTTGCGCGCCCTTGCCGTTGGTGACGTAACGCATGGTCGAGGTGAAGCGGATGGTACCGTTCGACTTCGCTTCCACCGACGATGCCACTGCCGCACGCGACGCCGCACCACCAATGTGGAAGGTACGCATGGTCAGCTGGGTACCTGGTTCACCGATCGACTGCGCAGCGACCACACCGACGGCTTCGCCGGCGTTGACCAGCATGCCGCGGCCCAGATCGCGACCGTAGCACTTGGCGCACAGGCCGAAGCGCGTGTCGCAAGTCAGCGGAGTGCGAACCTTGACTTCGTCGATCGACAGACGCTCGATCTCTTCGACCATGTCCTCGTCCATCAGCGTGCCGGCTTCGTACAGCGTAGCCTGGGTCTCTGGGTTGACGACGTCGTTGACCACCACGCGGCCGAGGATACGGTCGCGCAGCGCTTCGATCACTTCACCACCCTCGACCATCGCCTTCATCAGCGTGCCGTTCGAGGTGCCGCAATCATCTTCGATGACGACCAGATCCTGGGTCACGTCGACCAGACGGCGGGTCAGGTAACCCGAGTTCGCGGTCTTCAGTGCCGTATCCGCCAGACCTTTACGAGCGCCGTGGGTCGAGATGAAGTACTGCAACACGTTCAGGCCTTCGCGGAAGTTCGCGGTAATCGGCGTTTCGATAATCGAACCGTCCGGTTTCGCCATCAGACCACGCATACCTGCCAGCTGGCGAATCTGCGCCGCGGAACCGCGGGCGCCCGAGTCGGCCATCATGTAAATCGCGTTGAAGGATTCCTGGGTGGACTTGGTGCCGTCACGCTTGATGACGTCTTCCACTTTCAGTTGGTCCATCATGGCCTTGCCGACTTCGTCCGAGGTCTTGCCCCAGATGTCGACCACCTTGTTGTAACGTTCGCCGGCGGTGACCAGACCCGAAGCGTACTGCTGCTCGATCTGCTTGACTTCGGACTCAGCGGCCGAAATCAGCGTCACTTTTTGAGGCGGTACCAGCATGTCGTCCACGCAGATCGAAATACCGGCGCGGGTCGCCAGGCGGAAGCCCGACTGCATCAGTTGGTCAGCAAACACCACCGTCGCGCGCAGGCCGCACTTACGGAAGGACGTGTTGATCAGCTTGGAAATCTCTTTCTTCTTCAGCGCGCGGTTCAGCACGGAGAATGGCAGGCCTTTCGGCAGGATTTCCGACAGGATGGCGCGGCCGACCGTGGTCTCGTAACGGGTCACGGTGCGAACGAATTCGCCCGTCGCTGGATCTTTTGGATTCTCAACGATACGTACGGTGATACGGGTGGTCAGTTCCACTTCCTTGTTGTCGTAGGCACGGATGACTTCCGACACGTCAGGGAACAGCATGCCTTCGTTCTTGGCGTTGATCGCTTCGCGGGTCGCGTAGTACAGACCCAGCACGATATCCTGCGAAGGAACGATCGACGGTTCGCCGTTCGACGGGAACAGGATGTTGTTCGAAGCCAGCATCAGCGTGCGGGCTTCCATCTGTGCCTCGATCGACAGCGGAACGTGAACTGCCATCTGGTCACCGTCGAAGTCGGCGTTGAATGCCGCGCAGACCAGTGGGTGCAGTTGGATGGCCTTGCCTTCGATCAGGACCGGCTCGAAAGCCTGGATACCCAGACGGTGCAGCGTAGGCGCACGGTTCAGCATGATCGGATGTTCGCGGATCACGTCTTCCAGGATGTCCCAGACGACCGGTTCCTGGATCTCGACCAGCTTCTTGGCGGCCTTGATCGTGGTTGCCAGGCCCATCAGTTCCAGCTTGTTGAAGATGAACGGCTTGAACAGTTCCAGCGCCATCAGCTTCGGCAGACCGCACTGGTGCAGTTTCAGCTGCGGACCCACCACGATGACCGAACGGCCCGAGTAGTCGACGCGCTTACCCAGCAAGTTCTGACGGAAGCGGCCGCCCTTACCCTTGATCATCTCAGCCAGCGATTTCAGCGGACGCTTGTTGGCGCCGGTCATCGCTTTGCCGCGACGGCCGTTGTCCAGCAGCGAGTCGACCGCTTCTTGCAGCATGCGCTTT
>Ga0308157_10003197_pt1 | contig 24430 bp, 23 predicted proteins | sample PhyBR1_FD_201035 | JGI IMG/M metagenome (GOLD analysis project Ga0308157, IMG submission 201035) | Phyllosphere microbial communities from UC Gill Tract Community Farm, Albany, California, United States - DLSLB.R1 | ecosystem: Host-associated > Plants > Phyllosphere > Unclassified | place: USA...
TAGACTAAATCGCACTATGGAATCACACTCTCCAAGCCGGTGTGCCGCCCACGGGCGCAGTGCCGGCCAACACAGTCCATGTTCAGCAGGTTCCGGCTCCCGATTGGAGCCTTCTAGTTGCCGTCGTAACGGTAGCGAACCTCACATACTTATGCCCATGAATAGGTGGCGGTAACCACCTATGGATTGGCTCTTTATACTTCTTGGCCTCTTGCTGATTCTCGGCACTGGCTTCTTCGTGGCCGTGGAATTCTCCTTGGTCGCCCTCGATAAAAGTTCGGTGCAAAACGCCGTCGACCGCGACGAACGTGGTGCCAAGCCACTACTTCAATGCTTAACCTCACTGTCCACTCAGCTTTCCAGCTGCCAATTGGGCATCACCCTGACGACTTTGCTCACCGGTTATGTGCTGGAACCGGCCATGAGTTCTTTGCTCGAACCGCTCATGGAAAAGGTCGGCATCCCCGAATCCAGCTCCGTAGCGATCTCCGTTGTTGTGGCCTTGGTCGTGGCTACCTTGCTTTCGATGCTGATCGGTGAATTGGTTCCTAAGAACATGGCCATCGCCCAGGCTATGACAGTTGGTAAGTTGCTGGCACGTCCACAACTGGTCTTTACCGCAATCTTCAAGCCAGCCATCGTGGTGCTCAACGGGTTCTCCAACTCTGTGTTGCACCGGTTCTTCGGACTGGAAGCTAAGGAAGAGATTTCTGCGGCACGTTCCTCGCAGGAATTAGCCTCGCTGGTACGCCGCTCGGCTCAGCTGGGGACCTTGGACTTGCAGACCGCACGATTTGTGGAATCAACCATCGAGTTTTCCGAACGAACCGCAGCAGATGTGATGACGCCGCGTACCTCGATGTCCACTATTGATTCGCAGGCGCCACTGTCCGAGCTAATTGAAGTCAGCGCCGATACCGGTTTCTCCCGTTTCCCCGTGATCGAAGGATCCAGCGACGAAATCCAAGGCATCTGCCACGTGAAAGCCGTAGTCTCGGTGCCGCGCGAACGCCGGGCCGCATTGCAGGTCGGTGAATTCGCCCGTGACGCGCTGTATGTTCCGGAAACCATTCACCTCGACGTGCTTTTGGAGCAATTGCGTGCAGCGGAGTTCCAGATCGCGATCGTGATGGATGAATATGGTGGAACCGCCGGACTGGTCACCTTAGAAGACCTTGTCGAAGAAATCGTTGGTGAAGTTTCCGACGAACATGATGAGGACGAAGACCAAGCGGTCACTCAACCTAACGGTAGTTGGCTGTTCCCTGGGATGTTCCGACCCGACCAAGTGAATGAAAACTTTGACCACGACGTGATTCCCGAGGAGTCCTCTTACGAGACCATCGGCGGGTTCATGCTCTCCGAATTGGGCCGTTTGGCTGAACTCAATGATCAGGTTGAGACCGAAAGTGGCATTTTTACCGTGACAGAACTGGATGGCCGTCGTATCGCCCAGGTCCGTTTCGAACCGTCAGCCCCAAGCCAGGAGGCCGACAATGCATGATTTTATGGGCCTGATCTGGCTAGTAGTTCTCTTGTTGTTCAACGCGTTTTTTGTTGCCGGCGAATTCGCGGTGATGAGCGCTCGTCGTTCACAGATTGAACCGTTGGCGGACGAAGGAAATAAGCGTGCGAAACTGGCGCTGTATGCCATGGAGCATGTCTCAGTGATGCTTGCAGTGTGCCAGCTCGGCATTACCGTCTGTTCGCTGTTGATTCTTAACATTTCTGAACCAGCGATCCACCACTTGCTAGCGGAACCGTTGACCATGATCGGCATGGCTGAATCCGTCGCCGACACTGTGGCTTTCTTGATCGCGCTAGTACTGGTGACCTTCCTGCACGTGACCTTTGGCGAAATGGTACCGAAGAACATCTCGGTTTCCGTGGCTGATAAAGCCGTGATGCTTTTGGCTGCGCCGCTGGTGGGCTTGTCTAAGGTCCTCAAGCCGATCACCTCGATGCTCAATGGTCTGGCGAACTTGGTGCTGCATGCTTTTGGCATCGAACCAAAGGACGAAGTCACCAGCTCCTACACTGCCGACGAAGTTCGTTCCATCATCGATACCTCCTCGGAAGAGGGCACCTTGGATGAGGAAAACGCGCTGCGCCTGACGAAAGCACTGGAATTTTCCTCGGTGACTGCTCAGAGCTGCATGGTTCCGCTGGACGACTTGTTCACTTTGGAATGGGGCGAAACCACTGCTCGCGAGTTTGAGAAGAAGGTTGGCAAGACCGGATTCTCGCGCATGCTGATCACCAAGAATGATGTTCCGGTCGGTTATTGGCACGTTAAAGACGTGATGCTGATTGATGATGCTCATTCGACTCAACCGCTTCGGGACTTGCCCTTGCATCCACTGGGTCAATTGGGCCAGGACACCGAAATTGAGGAAGCTCTGGAAGAGATGCGTCAAGAGGGCAATCACCTTTCGGTGGTAGTTGACGACGCTGGTTCCGCCATCGGTGTGGTGTTCCTCGAAGACATCATTGAGGTCTTGGTGGGAGAAATTACCGACACCACTCGAAAGCGCACTTCACCGCCGCGTGGCGAGAAACTAGAAAACTAGGCGAAGCTCACCAGGCTGCGGCGTATTGCGAATGAATCGCAACTGGTAGGATTGACTGCGGCACCCCAAAGGGTGCCGCAGTTTTTCGTCGCTGGACAACCACTATCCGCGCAGTTTAGAAAGCATTTCATGTCATCTAGCCCCATTGTCCGATTTGAGGATGCACGTTTGGCCTACGGGTCTCGTGTGCTCTGGGATGAGCTCAACCTATCCATTGCTGCAGGCGAGTTTCTCGCAGTTTTGGGACCAAATGGCTCGGGCAAGACCAGCTTTATTAACACCATGCTTGGTACCACCTCACTCAAGCGAGGGTCCGTATCCATCGCTGGGGAACCGGTACGCCGAGGCTCATCTTCTGTTGGGTTGATTCCTCAGCAACGCCCTTTTGGGGACAACGTTCCTTTGCGTGCTCGAGATCTCGTTGCCCTAGGTTTAGACGGCGCGAAGTTGGGTATTCGCGTGAGTCGCCGGTCGGTACGCAGGCAGGTCGATGAACTGTTGGACATGGTTGGAGCCAGTGGTTATGCCAACCGTCCGGTCTCCGACCTCTCCGGAGGCGAGCAACAACGATTGCGCGCTGCACAAGCCTTGGCTGGTAACCCTCGGGTGCTGTTGTGCGATGAACCGTTGCTGTCGTTGGACTTGCATCACCAGCAGGCCATCAGCGAGGTTATTCACCGCCAAGCGGTGGAGCGCGATAGTGCTGTCATTTTTGTGACTCACGAGATTAACCCGATTCTTCCGTATGTTGATCGCGTGTTGTACCTAGCTGAGGGCCGTTTCCATCTTGGGACCGTCGATGAGGTCATGCAGTCTTCGGTGCTCACCGAACTTTATGGTGCACCGGTTGAAGTGCTTCGCGTAAACGGGCGAATCGTGGTGGTGTCCGGGGACGGGTCAGCCGCGCTGCCCGCAGATGGCCATGATCATGCTGAAGATATCGCACTGGAAACCGGGAAGTAGGAGTAAGACATGAACTTTTCGGATTTCATCGACAAAGCCTTTAACTTCAATGATTACGCGCAACTCTTGCCGTTAGTTTCCAACTCACTGATCGCCGGTGCCGTATTAGGGATCGTTGGTGGCCTGATCGGCATCTTTATCATGATGCGCGATATGGCATTCGCAGTTCACGGCATCGCGGAGTTGTCTTTCGCTGGTGCATCGTTTGCGTTGCTCATTGGTGCAGACGTCGTCACCGGATCGGTATTTGGCTCGCTCATTGCAGCTCTGATCCTTGGATTCCTAGGGACAAGAGCCCGAGACCGTAACTCCATTACCGGCGTGCTGATGCCTTTCGGACTTGGGTTAGGCATCTTATTCTTGTCGTTGTATGAGGGACGTAGTGCTAATAAGTTTGGTCTGCTAACTGGTCAGATTGTTGCCGTTGATGATGTTCAACTTACTGGCATGCTGGTCTTGTCGCTAGTAGTTGTACTTGCCTTGATTCTCATTTGGCGCCCATTGACATTTGCTTCAGTGGATCCAGTTGTTGCAAATGCACGGGGCGTTCGCACCTCAGGCTTATCCATCTTTTTCATGGTGATCTTGGCTCTCGCCGTGGCAGTGACCATCCAGGTAGTTGGTGCTCTGCTTGTTCTTGCATTGCTTATTACTCCTGCAGCGGCGGCAATGCGTGTTACGTCCAATCCCGTACTGACCGTAGTGCTCTCTATTGCATTTGCAGAATTGGCAGTTGTCGGCGGTATCTTGTTGGCACTGGCTGGTGCTCTTCCAATTAGCCCGTACGTCACAACCATTTCATTCCTGATTTACGTCATTTGTCGTGGAATTGAGTATGCGCGTTCTCCACGACGACGCCATCAGGTCTAAGCAGTAGCTTCCTTATCGCCCCAGTTGTTTCTGGGGCGATTGGTGTTTTCAACTCACTGTTGAGCATGGTTATGCCGCGAGGTCTTCAACATCCGGTGGATCATCACTATCACCGGGCGGCTGACCTTCCGGGTCTGGTGGCTGATTCAACCATGTCTCAAATGTCTGTACCCATTCCGCTTCGCTCATGCACTGTTTGTATGGTTGATGAGCGAAGCCTGTCGCCGGCGGCGCAGTGGAATGATAAGTCGGGCCCATTCCGGTAGCGATCTTCAACTTATGCAGACCGTTACTGAGGACAAACTCTTGCCATCCCGGGGTTTCCTTGGCCTGATTACAGAACTTACAGCGTCCATCCCCGTTAGTCACACACGTATGCCCACCCAGATACACCTGGGTCACATGATCAATCTCTTCAATGGTTCCATCACAGAACGGGGTACGGCACCGCCGGTCACGCATCCTGATGAACTTCTTTAGTTTGTCCGGGAAGATCCGCGCTTTAGAATCCATCGCGACCAGTTCTTTATCCCCAGGAGCGGTGTAAAGGCGAATGAGTTCTACGGTGGCTTCTAGGGCGTTGATGAACGCTGGTGGCCGGGTGGTTGCCATTTCTGCCAACGTCATATTGTTCAGGATCTCTTCACCAGCGATCAGTTCCCTGGCGTACTGGGGTGCAATCACCCCGTACCCTTCAAGGTAGGCTGGCTGCCGGTCACCCAAGAACAGGGTTTTATCGGTCATGATCAACCCAACACTGATCTGTACTGGCACTTTGGCTTCTGGGTCAGTGCAGAAACTAGCGAGGTAGTCAGCTTCAATCTGCGCACGGGTTCGTTCATCCCCCACAGACTTCAGGCTCTTCGACTTGGCTTTCACCGCGTTCTTCATTGCGATCCCCGCAATCAGGGGCAGTTCCGCATGGATGCTCATCATCCCGGTAGAAGGGTGGGGTGTGAACTTGATACGGCGTTGCTCTTCCGCGCTCTTCTGTTCTTTGCACTGATCATCCGACGCGTAGGTCAGGGTGAAGTCTTTGACTTTGTCACTGATTTTCTTGGTGCCTAGGTTGGCGAACATGTGAGGGTTTTGGGCGTAGAGGTCATCAAATTCGGTGCGGCGGCGGGCTTTGACCTGGGCGAGTGGGGTGAGGATGGCCCGCATTTGCGCTTCCGTGAACTCCCCACGACTGTACGCTGCAGCCAGGTGTGGGGTGTCGTTGAACAGGATGCGACAGTTCTCTAAGTATTCGCTGTAGCCGTGGGGGTCAGTTTTACGTGCGAGGGCGATGTTTGCTGCGGCGCCGCGGTTGAGTTGTTTGAAGTTGCCGCGGTCGGTGTTTTCTTGAACGATGTTGATTTCGGTTTGGTGGGCGAGGGCTGCTTGGTGGTAGCGCAGGGAGGAGATCGCGTTTTCTAGCTGGTTGATAGTCGCTAGACATTCATTAGTGGTGCCGTGTTCTTCGATCTGTGCCAGGGTGGCTTCCATGCCTTTGACCACGGCGGTGAACGCGTCGTGGTGTTCTGGGGTGGGGTTCCCTGGTGTGGGGATCGTTGTTTCGGACATATTCTTATTTTACGCCTGTTGGTCGAATATGTCTTCGATTATTTGGTTGCGGGTGGATAACTTTTAGAACACGGTGATGTTGCAGGTCAGGGACGGGTTGGCGGGGTGTTCAAGGCTGAAAAGCCGGTGGGGAACTAGGTTTTGGCGGCGTTTTTGGCGCGGCAGTCGGCGCACAGGCCGTAGATTTCGACCGTGTGTTCGGGGTCGGAAAAATCATGCTCGGCAGCGACCCGGGCGGCCCAACGTTCGACCGAAGGTGCTTGAACTTCGACGGTCTTAGAGCAGGAACGACACACGAGGTGATGGTGGTGAGTTTCGGTCACACATTGGCGGAAACGCGCTTCGCCGTCGCCACTACGAAGGACGTCGAGTAGACCGTCGTCGGCCATGGACTGTAGCAGTCGGTACACGGTGGCCAGCGAAACCTTTTTCTCGGAATCCTGCAACCAACGGTGAAGCTGCTGGGCCGTAGCGAAATCGTCGATCTCGCTTAATGCCTGGGTGACAGCCAGTCGCTGTTTGGTGATCCGGGTTTCTGGCTGGGACATCTAGGTGCACCATTCCTTGACTTCGTTGAGGGCTGGCAACGGGGCAAAATTCTGCACCGGTCGCCAGTAGTTCCACTCAATTTTAGCCAACTTTCCCAGATGTTGCGTGTCTGGCGCTGGTACGGGCGGGGCGGGGAGCCTAGGCTAAGGATATGCGTATCAAAACCAGAGGCCATTCCTGCATCGAACTAAGTACGATCGATGGTTCGTTACTGCTTGATCCTGGCGTTTTTTCGGATCTGACTGGTGCATTTGAGGGCAAGAATGCGGTGTTGATCACCCATGAGCACGCCGATCACGCTGATGAAGCTGCGATCGTCCAAGCGTTGAATGCCAACTCTGTATTAGAGGTCTACGCGCCGGCGGTGCTGGCAGAAAAACTGCGCGAACAGCTTCCTGCCGCGGTGGCCGCGCAGGTGCATACGGTTTGCGCCGGAGCGGACTTGATCGTCGGCGGGATTAAGGTGCGAGCGGTGGGAGGTACGCATGCCACGATCCACCGATCCATCGATTTGGTCGCGAACGTGGGGTACATATTGGGGGACCACGCGGTGGGCCAGCCGGTCGTGTACCACCCGGGCGATAACTACCATGTCCCTGTCGGTGTGCCCGTAGACCTGCTTCTGCTTCCGGTGATGGCGCCGTGGGCCAAAATGTCTGAAGCCGCGGATTTTGCGGTGGCGGTTAAGGCGGCAACGTGGGCTCCGATCCATGATGGGTTGCTTAACGAGCGTGGCACCGCGTTATTCGATCGTCAGCTCGGTGCGATTGCTGGCCGCGATGGCAGTGAATTCCGGCGGCTGGAAGTCGGCGTGGAAACCAAAGTTGAAGAACTGCTAGCGAGGTAGTGTCGATGAATCCCTTGATTTCTGCTCGCGAGCTGGAAGCGCTCGGCGAAAAGCAGTGTGTGCTTCTGGATGTTCGTTGGACGCTTGGTCGGGATGACGGGGCGCAACAGTATGCGCTGGGGCATATTCCTTCGGCCGTGTTTGTCGATCTGGAACGCGAGCTATCAGGTGCGGTGGGCGAGCATACCGGTCGGCATCCACTGCCCTTGCCTGCAGATTTCGAGGCTGCGGCACGGCGTTGGGGAATTGATGACGACAGCCACGTGGTGGTCTATGACGACTCTGGTGCGTTGGCGGCGGCTCGGGCGTGGTGGCTTTTGCGTCATGCCGGGTTTGAGCAGGTGCAGGTGCTTGACGGGGGACTGGAAGCGTGGAAACAGGCCGGTGGCGCGGTGTCCACTGAAGCAAGTCAGGCTCGGACCGGAACCGTGTCGCTGTCATGGGACCGGATGCCGGTGGTGGAATTCGACGAGCTGGAATCTCTGGCCGGGGTGCTGATTGATTCGCGAGCCACGGTGCGCTATTTGGGGATCCAAGAACCGGTGGACCCGGTGGCCGGGCACATTCCTGGGGCGCTGAACCGTCCCACCACCGATAATCTTGATGAGCAAGCCCGTTTCTACAGCCCCGAGGTATTGCGGGCAGCCTTCGAAAAGCTTGGCGCGGTGCAGGGTGGATCGGCTGCCTATTGCGGCTCGGGAATTACCGCAGCGCATCAGGTACTGGCCGCGGCCAGCGCCGGGATCGAGCTGGGCCTGTACCCCGGAAGCTGGTCTGAATACTGCTCGTACCCGCAGGCACCGGTGGCGACCAACGATGAAAAGCATCGCAACTAGATTTCCACTCACTAGATTTCCGCTCAGCAACGAAAGGCAGCAATGAGTACGCTGTTTAGCAAAATTATCGAGGGTCAGATCCCAGGTCGGTTCGTCTGGAAAGACGAGACCTGTGTGGCTTTCTTGTCCATCGGGCCGCTTTCTGACGGGCACGCTCTGGTGGTTCCTCGGCAGGAAATCGACGAGTTTACGGACGCCTCCCCAGAGCTGCTCACGCACCTGACCTTGGTCGCCCAGAAGATCGGGCAGACGCAGAAGCGGGTCTTTGGTGCGCAGCGTGCCGGGCTGATGATCGCTGGATTTGAGGTTCCGCACCTGCACGTGCACGTGTGGCCGACCAATTCACTGGCGGATTTTGACCTGTCCAATGCGGCGGATAATCCCGATCCAAAGGCCATGGACCAAAGCGCGCAGGTATTGCGCGAGGGCTTGGTGGCTGACGGCCACGGCGAATTTGTACCCGAAGCCTAGGTGCGGTGGCGTGGTTTAAAGACAGTGCCCACCACCTGCTGGAGCGCGTCGAACCTTATCTGAAATTGCTCGACGCGCATCAGGTGCCCTGGGAGAGGTTGGAGCGTGCGGACCCCGGCCGAATCATCTACGAGGACGAGGTTCAGGTCGTCGTCGTTCCGGCGGCTGGTTAACCTTTGACGCGGCGCATAGTCATATGCGAGGTGACGCGGCGGACCGCGGGCAATGCGGTGAGCTTGGGAATCAGGTCCCGATCGTAGGCTTCGGCATCGGCCACCTGGATGCGCAAGAAATAGTCGGGCTGTCCATAGAGGCGGCGAATTTCGGTGACGCCTTCGACGGTGTTCACGGCTGTTTCAAATTCATCGAGACTGTGCTCGTTGTTCATCTCGACGTCGATGGCCACGGTGACTTCGAAGCCGCGTCCGTAGGCTTTGGGGTTGATGATCGCCTTGTAGCCGGCGATGATTCCCTCGGCCTCCAAACGTTGGACTCGACGCAGGCAAGGAGCAGGGGTGAGACCCACCCGGCGCGAGAGTTCCAGATTGCTGATGCGCGCGTCATTTTCGAGTTCGGCAATAATTGCGCGGTCTAAATCATCCATGCACCTATTATTGCTTATTCGAGGGTCGGGTTAGCCAGAATTGGCAACCATATTTGGTCCGAAATTTCCTAATATTGCTACATGTTCGAAAAGTTGGCAATTAAGTCTACGAAACCTGCAGCTGTTGGCAGTCGATGGCAGCAGATCAGGCTCGGAGCGCACAATGTCCTTCCCGCCTGCCTAGCGGTGATTCCCTTGGGGTTGGCGCTGGGCGTGCTACTGGTACGCACCGGGCTGCCGTGGTGGTCGGCCCCGCTACTGGCCGGGTTGGTCTTCGCCGGCTCCTTGGAATTTTTGCTGATCGGTCTGCTGGCCGTCGCAGCGCCACTTTCGCACATTGCGCTGACCACCATGGTCGTGAACTTTCGCCACGTGTTTTACGCGATCTCTTTTCCCCTGCACCGGGTTCGTGGCAAGGGGGCCAAGGCCTACAGCATGTTCGCGCTGACCGACGAGGCCTACGCGCTGACGGTCGAGGCCGAACGTGAGAACTATTCTTCGGCCCGGATCCTGAGCATCCAGTCGCTGTTCCACGCCAGCTGGACGATCAGCGTGCTCGCTGGCGCGCTGCTGACCGGACTGATCCCAGAGTCGATCAAGGGCCTGGATTTTGCGGTGACCGCGCTGTTCACGGTCTTGGCGATCGAAGCCTATAAGGCCTATCGAAGTCTGCCGCTGTCGCTCTTGGCCTTGATTAGTGCCGTGGTGGCCAGCTGGATCGCACCCCAAAGCATGATGGTGGTGGCCATGGTGATGTTCTTGATCGGCCTATCGGTGGCCTATTTGCTACGTCGCGGAACCAAGGATCCAGAAGGAAGTCATGCCCGATAATCTCTACCTGTTTTCGGCCATTGCGCTCAGCGCAGCACTGACCTTTGCCTTGCGCGCGCTGCCTTTTACCTTCATCAATAAGTTACGCAGCAACAACTTCATCAACTATTTGGCCGGGCGCATGCCGCTGGGAATTATGGTGGTGCTGCTGGCTTCCACGATCCCGGCAGGCATCATGGACCTCGCCGTGGCGTGGCCGGTGGCCGCAGCGCTCGCGACCACCGTAGGTCTGCACCTGTTCAAATCCAACGCTGTACTCAGCGTGCTGGGTGGCACAGCGGTGTACGTGGCGATCCTCAGCTGGCCGTTATAGTTCCGCCAAGCCGTCCTTGATGGCCTTGCGAATGCGCTTTTCGCTGACCGAATAGGCGGTGCCCAGTTCTTGGGCGAACAGCGAGATACGCATTTCTTCGAGCATCCACTTCACCTGCGCCAACGAGGCCGGGACGCGGGCGCCCTGGGGTACGCGTTCCAGCGCGGTATCGTACTCATCCTCCAGCTTCTGGATGATCACCAGCGCCTGAGAATCACGGGTGACCGCTCCTCCGCGAAGCTTCTCCAAGCGCTTCTCGACACCTTGCACATAGCGTGGCAGGCGCAGCAGATTCGATGCCCCGGTGGCAGCGATGAAGCCTGGATAAATCAGTTGTTCCAACTGCGAACGGATATCGGTGACCGCTGCGAACATAGCCAGTGACTGGGTGTTCTTCAAATCCTTGTTGATGCGCGTGGACGCAGCAAACACCTTGGCAACCACCGCGGTGATCGTGAAGATGGTATCGATCTGCTCGGCGCGGACGGTTTCGAACAACGCCTCAAACTCGGCACGCTTCATGGGCAGTTTTTCGGGCACCAGCTGATCCACGGCAGCCATCGTGCAATCGGCGATCAACTTGTCGATCGACCCGTGCGGGTTCTGCGTAAAGACCAGTTTCTCCGCATTGTTCAGGTGCGAGATCACAAACTTGGCTGCCGGTGGCAAACGCAGCATCAACAAGCGGATCACCCCCGAACGGTGGGCGGCATCGCGTTCGGACTCATTACGGAACACCGTGAGGTCCACCGTTCTGCCGTTATCGCTCAGCCCCGGGTACGCGGTGATCTGCTGTCCCATCACGGTGGTAGTCACCTTGGCCGGCAGCGCATCACCCAGGGTTTCGCCGGCGGCCGCCAACTGTGGCCAGGTTTCCAAGGCTTTCTGATCCCAAGCGCCGGCCTGCGCGCTTTTCGCCGACTTTTTGCGGTTCTTCGCAGCGGGCGCGGGTTGGCCAGGTTTGCCCGGTTTAGTGGGACTAGATTTGACGGAACTAGATGTGATGGAGCTGGGGGAGTTGACCCCACTGGCCAAAGCTGCCCGGTTGGCCGCAGCGAACTTGTATTGCAGGGCCGCGAGGTCATCACCCTGACCGAGCACCTTGCCCGAAGCATCGGTGACGGTGAAACCAAAGCGCAGGTGGGCTGGAAGAGTGCTGAAGTCGAAAACTCCCGGATCCACCACCATGCCCCGAAGCCGGCGCAGGACCAAGGCCAAAGACTCGGCCAGATCATCGGTGGCCGGATCAAAGTCTGCGTTGAGCATTTCAAGGACCTTGCCCGCCACATCCGGGGCAGGAACAAAGTTCTTGCGAATGGATTTGGGCATGGATCGAATCAGCGCGGTGATCAGTTCATGGCGCAGACCAGGGATCAACCAGGCAAAACGCGCAGGCTCCAGCTGATTGAGGAAGACCACCGGGACGCTAAGCGATACCCCGTCGCCCTCATTGCCGGAAGCAGCCGGGTTGTACTCGTAGCTCAGCGGCAGGTGAATGGATCCCAGTTGCCAAGTCGTGGGGAACAGGCTCTCATCAAGCTGCTCGCCCTCAGCCAACAGCGCCTCTGGATCAAAATCCAGCAGTGTGGGGTCGGTAGCGCGCGCCTTTTTCCACCAGCGATCAAAGTGCCGCTCGGAATACACCTGGGCCCCGACCCGAGCATCGTAGAACGCAAAGAGGTCCTCGTCGCTGATGCGCAAATCATGCCGGCGCATGCGGGTTTCAAGCTCTTCAACTTCTTCGAGCAGCGCCCGGTTTTTGGCGAAGAACTTGTGATGGGTGCGCCAGTCACCCTCGACTAGGGCATGGCGAATAAAGAGCTCACGCGCAAGATCTGGGTCCACACGCCAATAGTGGAATTGGCGCCGCGGAATAATCGGCAGGCCAAAGAGCGTGACCTTCTCATAACCCATGACCGAGCCGGTGCGCTTGGACCAGTGTGGTTCCGAATGGGTGCGTTTGAGCAGCTGGGGAGCCACTTCTTCGACCCACTCCGGGGCGATGCTCGCGTTCACGCGGGCCCACAGGCGCGAAGTTTCCACCAGCTCGGCGGACATGATCCAGGTCGGGGACTTTTTGAATAGACCCGAACCAGGGAAGATCGCAAAGCGGGTGCCGCGTGCGCCCAGATAGTCGCGCTTACGCTCATCGTAGAGGCCAATATGCCCGAGCAACCCGGCCAGCAACGACTTGTGGACTTGGTCTTCGTTCGCGGCCGGATCGATCGGCGCGGCCGCCACCGTGATCCCCAGCGGTTTGGCCAACTGGCGTAGCTGGGTGAACAAGTCCTGCCACTCACGCACGCGCAGGTAGTTGATGAACTCTGCCTTGCACAGCCGGCGGAAGGCCGAAGAGGACAACTCTTTTTGTTGCTCCTGCAGGTAGGCCCAGAGGTTCAGTATTCCGATAAAGTCCGATTTCTCGTCCACAAATCGCTTGTGTAGTTCCACGGCTCGATCGCGTTGGCCGGTCTCCTCGCTGGGACGTTCGCGTGGGTCTTGGATGCTTAGCCCGGCGGCGAGCACCATGACCTCCTTGGCCACGCCGCGATCCGCGGATTCGACGATCATACGACCCAGACGCACATCAAGCGGCAATTGGGCCAGCTTGCGCCCGATCTGCGTGAGCTTGGCGGCCTTGCTGGATTCCAGGGCGCCAAGTTCGCGCAGCAGGTTCACACCATCGGTGATGGCGCGGGCCTCGGGTGGTTGCACAAACGGGAACTGTGCGACCTCGGCGGCTGAGGCCACCACACCCATGGAGATCATCTGCAAGATCACGCTGGCCAGATTGGTGCGCAGAATTTCCGGGTCGGTGAACTCGGGGCGCGAGTCATAGTCGGACTCGGAGTACAAGCGAATCGCGATGCCTTCCGAGACACGACCACAGCGACCCGAACGCTGGTTGGCGCTGGCTTGGGAGACGCGTTCAATCGGTAGGCGCTGCACCTTGGTGCGGTGCGAATAACGCGAAATGCGGGCGGTGCCGGTATCAATGACGTACTTGATTCCCGGAACAGTCAGCGAGGTTTCTGCCACGTTGGTGGCTAGGATGATACGCGGGTTGCCCCCGGGATGGAACACCCGGTGTTGCTCGGCCAGCGACAGTCGGGCGAACAGTGGCAAGACCTCATAGCGGGGCATGCGCTTATTTGAGGTGACCAGGGCGCGCAGGGCCTCGGCGGCGTCACGGATTTCGCGCTCACCGGAGAAGAAGATCAGGATGTCTCCCGGAGCTTCGCCGCTCAGCTCCCTGACCGCATCGGTCACCGCATCGAGCGGATCACGTTCTTCTTCCAGCGAGTTCGCATCGCCATCTTCGTCCTCAAGCTCGGCTTCAGCCTGCAGGGGACGGTAGCGCAATTCTACCGGGAAGGTGCGCCCGGAAACCTCAATGATCGGGGCCGGCTGCAGCTCGCCGTTGGGCAAGGTGGTACCAAAGTGTGCAGCAAATCGTTCGGGGTCGATCGTGGCCGAGGTGATGATGATCTTCAGCTCGGGCCGCTGAGGCATGATCTGTTTGAGGTAACCGAGCAAAAAGTCGATGTTCAGGCTACGCTCGTGGGCCTCATCGATGATGATCGCCGAGTATTTTTTCAGCAGCCGGTCACGCTGAATCTCGGCCAGCAGGATGCCGTCGGTCATGACTTTCAGCTTGGTCTGGCGTGAAACTTCACCGGTGAAGCGCACATGGAAACCGACTTCATCGCCGATCTGTGTGCCCATTTCCTCGGCAATACGCTCGGCAACGGTGCGCGCGGCGAGGCGGCGAGGCTGGGTGTGGCCAATCATGCCCTGCTCGGCCAGTCCGAGTTCGATGAGCATCTTGGGCAACTGCGTGGTTTTGCCCGAACCGGTTTCGCCGGCAATGACTACTACCTGATTTTCGCGCACCGCTGTGAGGATGTCCGTGCGACGGGCTGAGACCGGGAGGGCTTCGGGATACGTAATGCTAAGCGCCATGATGCTCCCATTCTATTCGCGCCACGCGCATTGTTCGCTCTGCCTAGCCGACAGCTGAAAAACCGGTACAGGAGCGGGACGGAGATTGATCAAGCTGAGCTAGTCAAATTTTCGCTCTGTCTAAGCAAGTGTCGACATCTTGGGGGATGAAAATACAAAACTTCATGATTCTCTGGCCTAGCGGAGAATTTGTGTCCATTGATCGGCAAATCAACAGTAAAGCGTCTGTGAAAGGGGCTTTCTTGTGAGCAAGGTGAGGTCGTTCACATGTAAGATCTAGGGTAATCGTCGACGTCGCACGTGGAGAGTTCCCGATGGTTGCTCGCTCGCACGAACAGCCAGACCAAGTAGCGACGAAATCGGTGAGAATCACTCGCATCAGGGGACTTTGAAAGGAATTTCAATGAAGAGCTTCACAGCTATGAAAATTGCGGCCGTTGCGGCTGCCAGCGCACTGGCACTGACCGCCTGTGGCGGTAGCAACGGATCGGACAGCGCAGCAGGCGGAGACGAACCGGTTAAGATCGGCATCTCACAGTACGTCTCGCACCCTTCCTTGGATGCTGTAGTTGAAGGCTTCAAGACGGGGATGGAAAATGCCGGCTACACCGGCGACAAGATCTCCTACGACGAGAACAACGCCGAGGCCGATCAGGCCACCAACACCTCGATCGCCGGCAAGCTCGCCGCGGATTCAGATATTGATCTGGTCCTGGCCGTAGCCACCCCATCGGCTCAGGCCGCAGCCCAAGCCATCACCAACATCCCGGTCCTCTTCTCGGCAGTCACCGATCCGGTAGCGGCCAAACTGGTCGCATCCAATGAAGCACCGGGCGGCAACGTGACCGGTACTTCGGATATGAACCCGGTTGATGAGCAGCTGGCCCTGCTCAAGGAATTGAAGCCAGATGCCAAAACCGTGGGCATTGTCTACTCCTCGGGCGAAGCCAACTCGGCCGTGCAGGTGCAGATGGCTGAAGACGCTGCCAAGGATTTGGGTTTGACCATCGAGAAGGCGTCGATCTCCGCTTCCAGCGAAGTGCAGCAGGCTGCCAGCTCCTTGAACGTTGACGCGTACTACGTACCCACCGATAACGCGGTAGTTTCTGCACTGGAAGGCTTGCTGCAGACCGCAGAGAAGAAGAAGGTTCCAGTGATCTCCGCCGACGGTGAATCGGTGAAGCGTGGTGCTACTGCTACCTACGGCATCAACTACGAGAAGCTCGGTGAGCAGACCGCGACCATGGCCGTGAAGCTGCTGACGGGCGAGGCTAAGGCCGCCGAGACTCCAGTAGAAACCATCTCGCAGGTGGATCTGTACCTGAATGAAGAAGCCGCCAAGAAGGTCGGCATCGAATTCAGCGAGGACATGAAGTCCAAGGCCGTCGAGGTCTACTAAAACTGCAAGAAACCACCACGCAAGGCGAGGCGCATAACCTGATGCCTCGCCTTGCGTCGTGACGACACAACTCGTCGTCACGACACAACTCAAGGATCCACAAATGATCACAGCGGTTGAACTCGGCCTGATTTACGCCATTATGGCGCTCGGCGTGTATCTGACCTTCCGAATTCTGGACTTTCCCGACCTGACCGTCGACGGCAGCTTCACCACCGGTGCGGCCGTCGCCTCGGTGAGCATCGTCAACGGGATGAACCCTTGGCTTGCTACGGTGCTCGCCTTCTTCGCCGGCATGGTGGCTGGCACCATCACCGGCCTGTTACATACCAAGGGCAAGATCGATGGCCTGCTTGCCGGTATCTTGACCATGATCGGGCTGTATTCGATCAACCTGCGCATTATGGGCAAAGCCAATACGCCCTTGCTGGGCGAGGACACCCTGATCAGCCCGATGCGTGCCGCCGGCATTCTCGGATCCTGGTCCTCGATCGCGATCTTCTTCGTGATCTGCCTGCTCTTTGTGGCCGCGATCGTATGGTTCTTGCACACCGAACTGGGCATGGCCATGCGAGCTACCGGGGATAATCAGGAAATGATCCGTTCCTTCGGCGTGAGCACCGATAACCAGAAGATTCTGGGCCTGGCCCTGTCCAATGGTCTCGTGGCGCTTTCCGGTGCGATCATCGCCCAATATCAGGGCTTCGCCGATGTGGGCATGGGCATTGGTTTGATCCTGATCGGTCTGGCCTCGGTGATCGTGGGACAGGCAATCTTCACCCAGCGTTATATCTGGCTGGCCGCCCTGGCCGTGGTCTTCGGTGCCGTGATCTACCGCCTGGTCATCCAGCTGGCGTTGTCGGTCGGCCTGGAAGTCAACGACATGAAGCTGATCTCCGCGGTGCTGGTGGTCGTGGCACTGCTGCTACCGAAGTGGAAGGGATTCCAAAAAATTGTGAAAACCTTCAAACGCTCGCCCGCTGCCGTGACTGTTAAGGAAGAGGTTCGCAGCAATGCTTAATATCAAGAACCTGTCGCGCACGTTCTTCCCAGGAACGGTCAACGAGCGCAAGGCGCTGCGCAATATCAACCTGGAACTGAGTAACGGTGAATTTGTCACCGTCATCGGTTCCAACGGTGCCGGAAAGTCCACCGTGCTCAACATGGTGGCCGGCAAGCTGCAACCGGACACCGGATCGGTGACCATTGCCGGTAAAAATGTCACCAAACTGGCCGACTATTCTCGTGCCAAGTACATCGGTCGGGTCTTCCAAGATCCCATGGCTGGCACCGCGCCGACCATGTCCATCGAGGAGAACATGGCCTTGGCCTACGCTCGTGGTCGTTTCCGCGGTCTGGGCCTGGGTGTGGGTGCCAAGCGTCGTGAACTCTTTGTTGAGGAACTCAAGAGCCTGGAACTGGGGCTGGAAAACCGTCTGAAAACTAAGGTTGGTTTGCTCTCCGGTGGTCAGCGTCAGGCATTGAGCTTGCTGATGGCCACCTTCTCCAAGCCAAAGATCCTCCTGCTTGACGAGCACACCGCAGCACTGGACCCGCAGCGTGCGGCACTGGTCTCACGGTTGACTAAGGAAATTGTCGAACGCCACCAGCTGACCACGCTGATGGTGACGCACAATATGGAACAGGCCCTGCAATTGGGAACACGCCTGATCATGATGCACGACGGCGAGATTATTTTGGACCTGAATCAGGAAGAAAAATCTCGGATGACAGTGCAGGATCTGCTCGACGAGTTCGGGAAGATCAAGGGCGCGCAGCTGGACGATAAGACCATGCTGCAGTAATAGCTGCAAATAAGTATTCGTTGCGGACTACAGCGCAGGCCTCGCACCAGTGGTGCGGGGCCTGCGCTGGTTTAGGCGCGTCACATATCGATCGGGAACCGACGACTAATTCAGGAGATGCGAATAATGGGGCTTACAAGGTCTGGAATTGACTCCTGCAACTCAACGACGCAAGAAAGGCCGGCCGGGGTACCAGATACGATGAATTCCAGAGTTAAGGTCTCCGCCTCAGATGGTGGGTAAGAGTTGTAGATCCATGTGGCATCCCAATCTGTCCCAGTGCCACCGACTCTTCCCCCTACGCAGATATATGTTGTACCAACGTCGTCAGTAATGTTCCCTTTTACAGGTTCAAGTATTGAGTTACTGGGCATTTGTGGAGCAAGGAATTGTTTGGTCCGCACCCTGTTCCTGTCTTTTTGCTTCCCTCAGTTCCAGGGCGGAATAGAACTGGAAATCTAACTGTCGAGTTTCATCGTTGGCGACACCCCTCAAATGGAGTTCCAACCCAGTGCTGCCACTCTTAACATGACGAGAATAGGGGAGGCTCATCGTGAGGTTGAGCCCGAAAAGTTTAACGTCCACTCCCAGGTGCGTTGCGATGACAAGATCCATTGGGGCTGAAACTATGCGTGTCACGGCCGCAGCCTACACGGCTAAGCCGATGACCTAATGGAACATTCAATCCTGTTCCAGAGACGGTGCTTAAACCGTTTATTGAAGCCAATCCGTTGCAATGGGCGATTCAATTGATCGGAAATCAGCAACCGTCAATGAACGAAGAACACGCCATTTAGCGTTTACAGCGTGGCGGTTTCTGGTTCCTGATCTATACCTAACCACGCCAGAGCCATACAAAGAGCGAAAACGACAGCCCCGGTAGCAACAGGCAACATGATGCTTACACTGCCTAATAGTCCACCGATTACTGAACCTAACGCTAAACCGGCTAATCCAAGAACTCTGCTTGCTGCACTGACTCGTCCCATCAGGTGTTCGGGCACCAGCCGTTGGCGTAATGACAACGAGCAAATATTCCAGATGACTGCGTGCATGATATACAAAGCCAGCATGACTCCGGCCAACACTGCCGATGTACTGATTGCGAGAATTCCTAAGCTCAGTGATCCCAGAGCAAGGCTTGCCACTATCACATTGCGATATCCCAGAAACTGGCGAAGTTTCGGCGCGATGGCACTTCCAACAAGACCGCCCAGTGCAGAAAATGCGAGTAGTAGCCCGTAGCTGGTGGAATCTAGTCCAAGCTGTTCTTTCGTGAATAACACCAAAATAGAAAACGCCATCATGTACCCGACGCTGGCTAAACCGCTAATCAATGCCAAAGCACCAACCAAGCGGTGCTTACCAAGCCAACGAATTCCTTCGCCAGCCTCAACCCAAATGCGCTGGCGCTCGCCGGAAGTTACCTTTGGATTTGCGCTGCGGGGCAAAGCTAAAGCTACCAGTCCGGCTACGGCCCAGAGTCCACCCATCGCATATAGGGGGATCGCAGCAGTGAGTGAGAACAGATATCCTCCCAGAGGAGGACCTACGAATTCATCGGATATCAACTGTGTAGCAGAGATCTTGCTATTGGCTTGATCCAGCTTTTCGGAGTCCACTATCTGTGGTAATAAAGCAATCGCTGAGGTGTCTGCTGTGCCTTCCAAGACAGCGATGAACGCCATCGCTAGATAAAGTATCAAAAGATTCGGGCCGGAGAAATGAAAAGCAATCGCTAAAGGTATCAAAGCGATTCCACGCAGAACATTTGCTGAGCTGAGCAAGAAGCGCCGTTCATGTCGGTCCACCCAAACACCCACGGGTAAAGCAACGAGTAAGCGTACGACGGCGTAGCACAGTGACAGTCCGGCTATCAGACGGGGATCCTGGGTTAAGGAAGCCGCGATCAGCGGAACAGCAATAAAAGCCACGCCATCGGCAAGGTTGGACAACGCAGATGCTGCCCACAAGACTCCGAATCCACGATGAGTAGCCACGTTCTACAGCGTATCGGCAGGAGTCATCGGAACTGAGCCAATTCTCGAGGTTGCTACGAACATAAACATTGGGCTTCAGCGAGGGGAGAGCTGCCGGCATGGGGCAACTTCAGTCACAGTTCTCGTCGGAAGCTTTTTAGAACTTTGTCTTCGACAGTAGGAATTCAACTCGTCCCGAGGTTTCGTCGGCTTGCTCTTGGCCGGTATGTCGGAAGCCGTTTGCTTGATACAAGTTGATAGCCCGCGAATTATCGGAGATGACCCACAATCGTAGTTCCTGAAAGCCGGCCTTGTGCGCAAAGAAGTCCATCTTTGTCAGGAGCCCAGAAGCGATGCTTTGCCCCCAGAAATCCGGCGCAACGGCGACGTAGTAAATTTCCAAATAGCCATCGTGTGGTGAGCAGAGCGTGAAACCTGCCGCAACTCCACCCTTGGAGGCCACCGTGAGCCTGGCATCAGGCAACGCCAAACGGCGTTCAACGCCAGCGACTGCACCGCTACCGTCTTTCGGTAGTGGCTTGTGATCGCGTTGCGCGGCGGCCTGTGCCCAAATTTTCGCTGCATCATCGATGAGCTGCGAATCGTGTTGTGTCGCTTGTGTAAAGACGATCGAAGCGGTGCTCATGGTTGAAACTTATGCCCCTTGTGACCGCGCTAAATAATCCCGCTGGAGCCAAGCAGGGAACCAATGAAGAAGGTGGCCGCCAAGGCCAACGCTCCACCGATGACCAACCGAAGGGCCGCCACACGTTTAGAACTTCCTCCGATATAGGCGCCGAGCGTACCGGTCAGAGCCAGGGCAAGAAGGACAGCAATGAACGTCACCGGAATGCGCAGGTGATCCGGTGGGAGCATGATGGCCAACATGGGCAAAATCGCGCCGACGACAAAAGCAGCTGCAGAAGCATAGGCGGCGTGCCAGGGATTGACGACTTCCTCTTCATCGATGTTCAGCTCTGCCTGCAAATGGGCGGCCAGCGCATCGTGCTCGGTTAGCTCGGTGGCCACCTGCAAGGCTGTTTCTTCGCTCAGACCTTTTGCCTGATAGATCCCGGCAAGCTCAGCGAGCTCGGCTTCGGGATCTTCGGCGAGTTCTTGGCGTTCCTTTTCTACCAGGGCGCGTTGCGAATCGCGTTGGCTACTGACCGAAACGTATTCGCCCAAGGCCATGGAAATGGCACCACCAATAACTGCGGCCATGCCGGCAGTAAAGATGGGAGCCGATTGATTGGTGACACCGGCAACGCCCACCACGGTGGCAGCTACCGAAACAATTCCGTCGTTGGCCCCTAGGACCCCGGCGCGAAGCCAATTCAGGCGTTCGGCAAAATTCTGGTCATGGGGTTCATCCGGGTGCGCATTGATTGATTCGGTCATGCACTAAGAGAACCATTCAGTGGCGTCTCCACGCTAGTGAAAGGCCAAATTCCGGCGTAGCAATCGGCAATATTAAAACAAAAAAATTGCAGGACTGGATGATCCAGATCCTGCAATTTGCTGGTGCCCCTGAAAGGAATCGAACCTTCGGCCTTCTGCTCCGGAGGCAGACGCTCTATCCACTGAGCTACAGAGGCGTGTTGCTGAGCAACAAAAAAATACTATCAGGTGGTGCGCTGATCTGCGCAATTCGAGCAGGCCGGGTGGGATGTGTTGTAAAAGTCACCGACCAGTGCAAGTCTCACAGTAGTAGCGAAGTCATGAATGCTCATTAAGCGTTGCACTTACCGGTATTCTTGAACGGTGACTCCTGAAGAACTCTCCGCAGCAATATCCGCATGCCTCACCGAAGCCGTCGCCGCTGGTGAAATTTCCGTTGAGGTTCCAGAGACCGTGCGCGTCGACCGTCCCAAGAGCCGTGAACACGGTGACTGGGCTACCAATATCGCGTTGCAGCTGGGCAAGAAGGCCGGCATGGCACCACGCGATTTCGCGCAAATCCTTGCCCGACGTCTTGCAGAGGTTTCAGGAGTTAGCTCCGTAGACATCGCAGGTCCAGGCTTTTTGAACATCACGCTGGAAGCTGGTGCTGCCGGCGAACTGGCCCGCACCATCGTTGAAGCTGGCACTCGCTACGGCAATAACCAAGCCCTAGCCGGTCACGTGGTCAACATGGAATTCGTTTCGGCGAACCCCACCGGCCCCCTGCATATCGGTCACACCCGCTGGGCAGCACTGGGCGATGCGATCTCGCGCGTGCTGCGCGCCTCCGGTGCAGATGTCACCAGCGAGTACTACATCAACGACGCCGGCAACCAGATGAACGTTTTTGCCCGTTCGGTCTACAACCGCATCCACGGTCTGCCGGTTCCCGAGGGTGGCTACCCTGGTGAATACATCAAGGAACTGGGCGACATCGTCCTGGCCGAGAAGCCTGAACTGAAGGACTTGGCTGAAGCCGAGGCCATCCCAGCACTGCGCGAAGCTGCCTACAAGGCACAGCTCGAAGACATCAAGAAGACCCTGGCAGACTTTGGTGTCAGCTTCGACGTGTTCTTCTCCGAGACCACCTTGCATGAAGGTGGAGCTGTGGCCGACGCTGTGGCACGCCTGCGCGAACAGGGCCACATCTTCGATCAGGAAGGTGCTGTCTGGCTGCGCACCACCGACTTCGGCGATGACAAGGATCGTGTACTGATCCGTGCCAACGGTGAGCCAACCTACTTCGCTGCCGACGCCGCGTACTACCTGTCCAAGAAGGACCGCGGCTTCGAAGAGAAGATCTACCTGCTGGGCGCCGACCACCACGGCTACGTCAACCGCCTGAAGGCCATCGCAGCCTGCGCGGGCGACGACAAGGAGAAGAACATCGAGGTGTTGATCGGCCAGCTGATCAGCGTCAACGGTGCCAAGCTCTCCAAGCGTGCCGGTAACATTATTGAACTTCGCGACCTGATCAACTGGATCGGCGCCGACGCCCTGCGTTACTCGCTGGCCCGTTTCCCTGCCGATTCACCGATCGCCCTGGATCCAGAGCAGTTGAAGAAGAACACCAACGACAACCCGGTGTTCTACGTTCAGTACGCTCACGCCCGCTCGGCCGCCGCCGCGCGCAATGCTGCCGCGAAGGGTGTCACCCGCGAGCAGTTTGACGCGGCCTCGCTGACCGACGCTACCGAAAACGAACTGCTGGCAGTACTCGGCCAGTTCCCATCGGTCGTGGCCGGCGCCGCAGAATTCCGCGAACCACACCGCATCGCCCGCTACCTGGAGCAGGTCGCCGGCGCGTACCACTCCTGGTACGCCGCAACCCGTATTACCCCGGTGGGTGAAGATGAGGCCATCGCCCCAGTACACAGCACTCGCCTGTGGCTGAACGATGCCGCAACCACCGTTTTGGCCAATGGATTGGAACTTCTGGGCGTTTCCGCCCCAGAGAGGATGTAAATAGCCGATGGCTGTATCGCCGCTAGCCCCGCAATGGCTGCAATTCCCCGAAAATGTAAATGCACTTCGTCAGATCGAATGGGCTTCGGGGGTTTCCCGCGAAGCTAGCGGCGAACTATCCGTTCAGGGCATTACGGTTTCTGCCCTGGCCAAAGAATTTGGCACGCCCCTGTTTGTACTGGACGAGAATGACTTCCGCGCCCGCGCTCGTGGTTTTAAAGACGCCTTCGACGCAGCCTTTAAAGACCTGTGCGGGGCAGTAGACGTCTACTACGCCGGAAAAGCCTTTGTCTGCACCGAGGTAGCCCGTTGGGTCGCCGAGGAAGGCCTGCGCCTAGACACCTGCTCCGGTGGTGAACTGGCGGTGGCCAAGGCCGCCAAGATTCCGGGTGAAAACCTCTCGCTGCACGGGAACAACAAGTCCCAGGCGGAAATTACCCGCGCCCTAGAAATGGGTGTGGGACGCATCGTGATCGACTCACTGGACGAGCTGGAGCGCGTGATCACCCTGGCCAACGCGCTGGGGCACACCGCCGAAGTGATGCTGCGCATTACCCCCGGCGTGCACGCCTCCACCCATGAGGCCATCGCCACCGCCCACGAGGACCAGAAGTTCGGACTGTCGATCCTGGCCGATGCCACCGGCACCTCACCGGCGCTACGTGCCGTGGCCCGCGCCTTGGAAGCGGAGAAGGTGAACCTTTTGGGCCTGCACGCCCACATCGGTTCGCAGATCTTTGAGGCCGAAGGTTTTGCCATGGTCGCGCGCACCATGCTCGGCCTGCTGGCACAGATCCGTGAGATCCACGGCGTCGAGCTGGGCGAACTGGACCTGGGCGGCGGCTACGGTATCGCCTACACTTCCGAGGACCACCCATCAACTCCCGCCAAGCTGGCCGGTCAGATGGCGGACGTGGTTTCGGCAACCTGCGCCGAGCTGGAATTAAGCTGCCCACGCATCTCCATCGAACCAGGTCGCGCCATCGTTGGCCCGACCACCTTCACCCTGTATGAGACCGGGGTGCGCAAGGATGTACAGGTGGAAGATGCCACCGGTGCCTTGCACCCACGCCGTTACATTTCGGTGGATGGCGGCATGAGCGATAACCCTCGCCCGGTGCTTTACGACGCGCAATATAACGCCGTACTTGCCAGCCGTATGACGCAAAACGACGCAATTATTTCTCGCGTAGTTGGGAAACATTGCGAGTCAGGTGACATAGTCGTGAAGGACGTTTACCTGCCCGAAGACGTGGCGGCTGGCGACTTGCTCGCCATTCCGGCCACCGGCGCCTACTGCTGGGCCCTGTCGAGCAACTACAACTACCTCAACCGCCCCGCGGTGGTAGCGGTACGCGATGGCCAAGCCCGCCTGATCGTGCGCAGGGAAACCGAAGACGACTTGCTAGCCCGCGACATGGGAGTTTAATTGAGCGGCGAAAAGAACCTGAAGGTAGCC
>Ga0308157_10003200_pt1 | contig 24407 bp, 24 predicted proteins | sample PhyBR1_FD_201035 | JGI IMG/M metagenome (GOLD analysis project Ga0308157, IMG submission 201035) | Phyllosphere microbial communities from UC Gill Tract Community Farm, Albany, California, United States - DLSLB.R1 | ecosystem: Host-associated > Plants > Phyllosphere > Unclassified | place: USA...
TGACGGTTTCAGTTTCATTATTTGGTTTGATTCCGATACTTTGGGCAACAGGAACAGGTGCCGATGTGATGCTCCCAATTACCGTTCCGCTCATTGGAGGGACAATTACTTCAACGATTTATGTATTATTGGTAACTCCTGTTGTTTTTGAGATGGTAAAACTTCACGAATTAAGAACAAAAGGAAAAATAACTCTTATAGATGCAAAACATTAAACTTTATTTCGTTTTAAGTTGTTTGATTTTTAGCGTTGCAAATAGTAATGCGCAAACACTTACATTGGATAATGTCTTGGACACAATCAAAACAAACAATCCACAATTAAAAATGTATGATGCCGATATCCAAAGCATGGATGCTTCTGCCCAAGGCGCCAGAAGCTGGATGCCTCCACAAGTAGAAACAGGTTTCTTTATGACACCGTATAATTCGAATTTGTGGAAAGCCGATGAAATGGGGCCAGGAATGGGAAGTTATATGTTGGGAGTAACCCAAATGATTCCTAATGCTTCTAAGCTTAATGCCAATGAAAATTTGATGAAAGCAATGTCTTCTGTTGAAAGCGAAAATAAAAATTTCACCCTGAACCAACTAAATGCATTGGCCAAAACTAATTATTACCAGTGGATTATCAGTAAGAAAAAAATAAAAATAGCCCAAGACAATCTTTTGCTTCTTGATTATATGATTAAGAGTATGGAAATACGCTATCAATACAATATGGATAAATTGCCATCCTATTACAAAGCCAAATCTCAATATTCCTCTTTACAAAGTATGATTGTAATGTTGGAAAATGATGTGTCACAGCGAAAATACATGCTCAACACACTAATGGCTCGTAATAAAGATGAGAATTTGGAAATTGATTCCAATTATGAAATTAAGGATTTCAATCTTTTTGAAACCGATTTATCTTCCTATATAAATAACCGCAGTGATATTAAGGCCATCGATAAAACTAAGGAAATCAACAATCTTAAAATTGAAGTAGAAAAAGTGGCAACCAGACCTGAATTTGGTGTAAAATACGACCATATGTTTGCTTTTGGAAATCAGCCTCAGCAATTCTCATTGATGGGTATGGTAACAATTCCGATGCCCTGGTCAACCAAAATGAATAAAGCCAATATGGAAAGCTATCGTATTAAAAACGAAAGTTTGGATTGGCAAAAGCAAATGATTGCCAATGAAGCAAGCGGAATGATAAAGGGGATGAATGCTGAGTTTTTGAACCTGAAAAAGCAATATCAAATCAATCAAGACAACATTATTCCTGCTTTGAAACGAAACTATGATACTGCAATTTTAGCTTGGCAAAATAACACAGGAGATTTATTTGTAGCATTGGATGCTTGGGAAGCGATGAATATGACTCAAATTGATGCTTTGGATAAATTAAAATCGATTCTAACGACACAAGTAGAAATCGAAAAACAACTTGAAACCAAATAATTATGAACCGATATATAAAATATATTGTGGCTTTTATAGTGATTTCTATTATTGGAATTGCAATTTATTTCTTTGCCGTAAAATCAGGTAGTCATTCAGAAATGGAACATCAAGAGGATGTTTACACCTGTTCGATGCATCCGCAAATAATTAGAGATAAACCTGGCAGTTGTCCTATTTGTGGAATGACATTGGTGAAAAAAATTACCGAAGACCATTTGGGAGACAGTCATTCGATTGATCATCTTTTGAAGCCAACAGATAATTTTGTTGTAGGCAATTATCAAACCGAGACTGTAAAAGAAACGGCTATAAGCAGTGAAGTCAATTTGCCGGGAACAGTAATTTATGACCCAAATTCATCTGTAAATATCTCAGCTAGAATTAGCGGTCGAATTGAAAAATTGTATGTCAATTATAAATACCAAAGAGTAGCCAAAGGACAGAAAATTTTCGAATTGTACAGTCCGGAATTATTGACCGAACAGCAAAATTTTATCTATCTAATTACCAATGACAATCAAAACACATCGATTATTAATTCTGCTAAACAGAAATTATTGCTCTACGGAATGACAAATTATCAGGTAAATGCATTGGCTTCCGCTAAAAAAACAAATCCGATAATTACGATTTACAGTCCGGCTGACGGAATCATTATGGGAACGGAACAAATGGCTAATACCAATAGTGCTCCAATGTCAAGTGCAAGCAACAATACAGAAACTTTGGACATAAAAGAAGGTAATTATATTAAAAAAGGAGAAGGTGTTTTCAGGTTGATGAATACCGATAAAGTTTGGGGTGTTTTCAATGTTTTGGAAGGTTACAATAGCCTAGTTAAAATCAATCAGGCTATAAATATTACTTCCGAATTGGATGAAAACAATACTATTTACGGAAAAGTAAATTTTGTGGAAACGCAATTAAATCCAGCAGATAAAACCAACAGAATTAGGGTCTATCTAAATAATGGAAACCTGAAATTACCTATTGGTATAAGATTGCAGGGCGTTGTCAAATTAAATCCAACAAAGGGAATTTGGTTGCAAAAACAAGCTTTGGTCAGTTTGGGCGAAAAGAAAGTAGTTTTTCAAAAAAAAGCCAATGGTTTCAAGGCAACGGCAATTCAAACCGGTTTAGAAATGGATGATTTTATTCAAATTGTAGGAGGTATTTCTGTGGGAGATACCATTGCCAAAAACGCACAATATCTAATCGATAGCGAAAGCTTTATTAAAACCGAATAATGATGAAGACGATAAAAATAATGAGTTTATTAGCAATACTATTTACCGTAATAGCTTGTAATACTAAAAATAAAGAAGACCACAGCAAGCATAATAAGAGTAAAGAAACAACATTTTACACTTGTTCAATGGATCCGCAAGTTAAGGAAGATAAACCGGGTAAATGCCCTATTTGTCATATGGATCTAACTCCAATGAAAAAAAACGTTTCAGGAGCCAATGAAATAAGTTTGAGTAAACAGCAAATAAAACTTGGCAACATATCCACACAATCTATCGCGGAAACCCAAAATAGCTTGGAACAAAATTACACGGGAGTTTTAGCCATCAATCAAGAGAAAGCAAATACCCTTTCGGCTCGGGCGATGGGACGAATTGAAAAGCTGTATTTTAAGACTGTGGGCGAATACGTCAAAAAAAACGATCCTATTTATACTTTGTACAGCGAGGACATTGCCATTGCAAAACAAGATTATTTAACGGCTTATAAGCAATTGGCTATGCCCGGAGATTTTGGCAAAAATGCTCAAAATATGCTCAAAGCTTCCAAACAAAAATTATCGTTCTTTGGTTTGACCAATGAACAAATTGAAAATATAAAAACCAAATCGGATGCTTCTCCAAACACTACGTTTTACAGTACATCAAGCGGTTATATTTCGGAAATAGTCGCAACAGAAGGAAGTTATGCAATGGAAGGTTCGGCAGTAATAAAATTAGCCGATTTGAACAGTCTTTGGCTCGAAACGCAAGTCAATGTTAATTATGCCAAAAATGTGCATCTTGGGCAAAAGGCTAAAATCATCTTCACGGATTTTCCAAATAAAACAATAGACGCAAAAATTTCTTTCATTAATCCTGAAATCAATCCTGACACACGTTTGATATTAATTCGATTGGAAATACCAAATCCAAATTTCCAATTAAAACCGGGAATGCAGGCTATTGCAAAAATATTCCAATCGAATGCGAAAGGATTGTTTATACCGATTGATGCCGTAATCTGGGAACAAAATGCAACCTATATCTGGATCGAAAAAAGCCCAGGCGTTTTTGAAAATGTTATGGTCAAAACGGGAGCAGAAATAAACGGAATGATTGAAATCAAATCTGATATTGATCCCTCAAAAAAAGTGGTAATTACAGGTGCTTATGCCATAAACAGCGAATATAAATTCAGAAAAGGAAGCGACCCAATGGAAGGAATGAAAATGTAAAAATAGTATTGGGTATCCTACATAACCAAGCCCTTTAAAAATCAAAATTGAATCTTGAAAAAATAATCTCTAAATAAATGGAAAAACTAAAACCATATTCAGCATTAATACTTGCATTGGGAGGATTTATTCTTTTTGTAATGGGATTGTATTTTGTTTTTATCCGACCACCTTTATTGCCAGAAGATTTACGCTATATGCAAACAACTTCAATGGTCATTAATAATTCCGCACCGGGTTTAGCAGTTTGGCTTCAAAAAGTATTTTGGGTAATGGGCATTTACATTTTAACAACAGGATTGCTTACAATTTTTATAGCACTCACATCCTTTCGGAAGCGCACACCAGGAGCTTTTCCCATAGTCGCTATAGCAGGAATGAGTTCAATTGGTTTTATGACCATTGTAAATTTTATTATTAATTCAGATTTCAAATGGATATTGTTGGTTTTCACGCTTCCTTGGGTAATTGCATTAATACTTTATCGGCTTCACAAATGAAAAATTCAGAAAAGAATATCAATTTTCTCAACATATTAAGGAGAAAATGATGCACAATAAAAAGCGAATATAAATTTCGAAAAGGGAGCGACCCAATGGAAGGAATTAAAATGTAAAAATTATGACACATACATATACTATTGAAGGAATGACTTGCGATGGTTGTCGCTCTAAAGTCGAAAAAACATTGAATACAATTGATGGTATTGAAGCAAAAGTTTCATTAACTCCATCAATAGCAACCATCACTATGGATAAACACGTTCCAACATCTGTATTGCAAGAAGCTTTGACAACTGCTGGAAAATACACTATTGAAATGAGTACTGATAAAATCGAGGAGCATTCTTCAACAAACGAAGCTACTTCAAAATCCCATTCCTCCACGCATTCCCACAGTGATAAAAAAGAAATTAAAGTTCCTGTTAATGCTAATGGCAAATACTATTGTCCAATGCATTGTGAAGGCGAAAAAGTCTACGACAAAGCAGGCGACTGTCCTGTATGTGGGATGGATTTAGTCAAAGCACCAGAGTTAACAGTTAGCAAAACGTTATACACGTGTCCGATGCATCCTGAAGTTATTCAAGAAGCTCCAGGCTCGTGTCCAATTTGCGGGATGGACTTAGCACCTATGGAACCCAGTGACAGCGAAGACCAAAAGACGTACAAGGATTTGGTCAGGAAAATGAAAATAGCTGTAGTATTTACAGTTCCCATTTTCGCCATTGCAATGATAGAGATGGCACACAACAATCCTTTATTAAAACTAATGGATGCCTCAAAATGGAATTGGGTGCAATTGTTGCTTTCGCTCCCTGTAGTTTTTTATGCGTGTTGGATGTTCTTTGTTCGTGCTTTTAAATCCATTATTACTTGGAATTTGAATATGTTTACCCTTATTGGCATAGGAACGGGAGTTGCCTTTTTGTTCAGTTTAGTTGGAATGTTTTTTCCTGATGTTTTCCCAAATGAATTTAAAACCGAACACGGAACAGTATTACTCTATTTTGAAGCTACAACAGTTATTCTAACTTTGGTTTTGTTGGGACAATTATTAGAAGCAAGGGCGCACAGTCAAACTAGTGGAGCTATAAAAGAATTATTAAAGCTTGCTCCTACAGAAGCAACTTTGGTAATTGATGGAAATGATAAAGTAATTTCAATCCACGACATCAAAAAAGGCGATCTATTGCGGGTAAAACCCGGAGACAAAATTCCTGTAGATGGAAAAATAAGCGATGGCGAGAGTAGTATTGATGAAGCAATGATTACTGGCGAACCTATTCCAGTCGACAAAAAGAAAGATGACAATGTAATTGCAGGAACTATAAACGGCAACAAATCATTTGTGATGATTGCAGAAAAAGTAGGTTCTGAAACCTTGCTTTCACAAATTGTGCAAATGGTAAATGATGCCAGTCGTTCAAGAGCGCCAATTCAGAAATTAGCCGACAGTATTGCTAAATATTTTGTGCCAATTGTAGTCATTATTTCGGTAATAACATTCTTTATTTGGGCCAAATTTGGCCCAGAACCTGCCTTGGTTTATGGTTTTGTAAATGCTATTGCTGTTTTAATTATCGCTTGTCCTTGTGCATTAGGATTGGCTACACCAATGTCAGTAATGGTAGGTGTTGGTAAAGGCGCACAATCGGGAGTTTTGATAAAAAATGCCGAAGCATTAGAAAATATGAACAAAGTAAATGTTTTAATAACCGATAAAACAGGAACAATAACAGAAGGGAAACCATCGGTAGAAAAGATTTTTGCTTCAAACAATAATGAGAATGATTTGCTACAAAGCATTGCTTCTTTAAATCAATACAGCGAACATCCATTAGCCCAAGCGGTTGTAAATTATGGAAAAACAAAAGATATTTCATTAATAGAAGTGAAAGATTTTGAAGCCGTTGCAGGAAAAGGAGTTACAGGTACGGTTACCAATAAAAAAGTAGCATTAGGCAATAAAAAATTAATGGAACAAGTCAAGGCCACTGTTTCTGATGATTTAGAAAATAAAATTATTGCCGAACAGAAACTAGGAAAAACCGTTTCATATATTGCGGTTGATGGTGTTGCAGTTGGTTTTGTATCCATCACTGATGCAATTAAAGTATCCAGTAAAGAAGCCATAAAAGAATTAATGCGCCAAGGAGTTGAAGTCATTATGCTTACTGGCGACAATGTAAACACAGCCAAAGCAGTTGCCGATGAATTAAACTTATCATCCTACAAAGCAAGTTGTTTACCCGAAGACAAATTAAACGAAATAAAACGTTTACAATCCGAAGGAAAAATTGTTGCAATGGCAGGCGATGGTATAAATGATGCACCCGCACTAGCCCAAGCCGACATTGGAATTGCTATGGGAACCGGAACTGATGTAGCTATAGAATCTGCTAAAATAACATTAGTTAAAGGCGATTTGCAAGGCATTGTAAAAGCCAAGAATTTGAGCCACGCTGTAATGCGAAACATCAAACAAAACTTGTTCTTTGCTTTCTTCTATAATGTTTTAGGAGTTCCAATTGCGTCGGGAGTTTTATATCCATTTTTTGGAATTTTATTATCGCCAATGATTGGAGCTTTAGCAATGAGTTTTAGCTCGGTTTCGGTAATTGTAAATGCGTTGCGATTAAGAAGTTTGAAATTGTAAAAGAATAAAAAATAAATTATAGCTGAATTAAAATGAACAATCTTTCCCAAATCATACAACAATACAAAAACGATTCAGAAAGTGTTTACAATACGTGGTTTGTAGATAATGACCAAAGATTAAAAGCATTTCGAACTATTCGTCGCGGTGTTTTACAGGTTATAGAAGATATTAAGTACAAGACATTTCCAAATGATTTTAAAGGAAGCAGTTTGGAATTTGTTTTAAGTTGCATTGCGGAACAGAAACAAGTTTTCGTTGGTGTCGCACATCCTTTTTATTGGAAGCCAAAATTGCGTATCCCTGATATTTATGAAAACCAGAATAACAAAATTGCTTTTGGACAGTTTCTTGAAAACTGTATCAATGCCAAAAGTAGCGAGCAGGTTTTAAAAGAAATCGTAAAATTGGATGAATTAAAAATAAAGGGATTGGGGCCAGCAGTAGCAAGTATTTTGTATTTTTTGCACCCCACTTGGTTTCCTCCGTTCAATACTGCAATTCTCAACGGATTTAATTTTCTGTTCAAAGACAAAAAGAAATTGGGAAGTTGGACGGAATATCTTAAAATTAGAGAAACCCTAATCGAGACAAATACAAAACATAGTACGAATCTATCGAATGATTTAGGAGCAATTGCGGGCTTGTGTTTTGAAATAGGAACCCAAAAAATGTTGATTGGCAACGATGAATATTTGAGTGAAGAAGAAAGAACAAAATTTGAAAAGAATATTCTAAAACGTCAAAAAGAGATTCAGGAAGAAAAATTAGCCGAAAATCTTCACAACGAAATGCAATATCATTTATTAAAAATTGGTGCATCATTGGGATATGATGTAACCCCTGCCAGTAATGATAAAAGCAAAGAGTTTGATGGACAAAAATTTTCTTTCATTTCAATCAATAAATTCCCTGAACTGCCGACGGACAAAGACACTCAAAACACAATAAAATTAATAGATGTTCTTTGGTTTCAAAAAGGGACAAACAGGATTGTTGGCGCTTTTGAAGTAGAAAAAAGCACTAGTATTTATTCTGGAATATTGCGTTTATCCGATTTGTATTTTAGTATTTCCAACGGAGAAGAAGTATTTTATATCATCATTCCAGATAGCCGTGAAAAAGATGTGATCCAACAATTAAATCGGCCAGTTATAAAAAATTCAAAAATGAACATTAAATACATATTATTTTCTGAATTAAGAAGCCAATGCGATGCAATTTGCAAATTTGGGGCAGATTATTCCATAATGGAAAAAATTGCAAAAACAGTAAACTAAGTTAACAAAACCGTATTATGAAAATGCACATTAAAACGTTATAAAAACTAAAAAATGAACTTAAATATTCATCTCAAGCAAAACAAAATGAGTAATATTTTTTATTCATCATAACGAACGTTTTTGTGATATTGCTATTTCAGGCCTGGACAAAGTTGAAATCATGAAAACCTTTAAAATCCATTAGGATAATAAAGATTCCATTTTTCATCAAATTTCTTATTTGATATATTATAAGTGAGATAAAATTTCAAATCTGTTTTTCTATCCAAAAACAGATTTGTTTCTTTTAAGTCATATCCTGCTTTATCAAGATAAAAACCAATCACTTGATAGTACGGATAAACATAATTTAATTGATCAAGATATTGAATTAACACATTGAGATCAACTTTTTCCTTAGCATAAATGAATGCTTCCAAGACTTCAAAAACACCCCCAGAATATGCTGGCCTAATTACTATATCAATTAGAGTTCTTTCTAGATCAGTATAATATATGCTGTCATTTCCTGCTATCCCGACAAGTAGGGAATCTGTCTTTTTTTGAATAAATGTGTATCTAATATCGTCTATTTTCGATTTATAAATTTCGGTTGTTTGTCTTTGTGGTTTTGAAAAAGCGTTATCAACAGCCTCCTGCAAAAGAAAGTCAGCATTTTCATATGCTCCATATTGATCGAAGCTTATATAAACTGATTTAGGATTCTGTAGTGTAAGTTGGTGTATTTGAAGAGCAGAGAAGTAGCTTAAATAACCACTCTTTTTTATTGTTTGTGCAATGTTAAATTTATTTGTACCAGGAACAATAAAAACGTGTTTCTCATTTCCTTTAGTCAAATGCTTAAGTTTTACCAATTCAAGAATTTTATTGTTTTCAATGAATTGCATAAAATGTTTCAGAGTTCGATAAGAAGCAATTTCCCATTCATCTCTTTTTTTATTAAAAATTTTTCCAATATCAGCAGATGTATAAGCCCCTATTTTGTTTTTTAGTAAACAGGATGTGATTTTATTTTTAGCTAATTCAAAAGATTCTTTTCTCATAAAGACATTTATATGATATCATACATAATATTATATTGAAAAGGTAAAGAAAAAACAAAAAAGCAAATTGTTTACTTTTTTGAACATAATAATGTGTTATATGACTATTCTTAAAGTAAAATATTAAAACTAACTTTACTAGTCTTCTAAATAAAGCTAAACTACATAATTAAAGATTATGAAAGACTACAATGAACCCAGTGAAGAAACTAAAAATGAGTGGGAAAATGACCCAGATAACTGGATTTGGGGAATGTTTTATTATAATCCGAAAGACCCAAGATCTTATATTCCAAGAAAAATAAAGGAATTGGGATGGCATTCTAATTATGCAGATCCGGAGAACATTATTATAATAGCACTAATGGTTGCAATGATATTAGTTTTAATAATGTTAAGCAAATGACAAATACCATTGCTAACTTGAGCAAAATTTAATCTTTATTGTATAGTATCGTATACGATACTATACTGCGAAGGTAATAAAAAAAAATGATATTGTCAATCGTTAAAAGTTTCGTAAATTACGATCAAGTCGTTTCCTAATCTCCGTTTTTTCAATAATTACTTGATAAACATCATCAATCTAAGTATTTGAAACTACAGAGAAAATATAATCCAAAATAAAAGCAATCTTATATTCTATACCGTTATCTGGTAAAACATAGATTGCGCTATTTCATCAAATTGATAATTATATGGGCTGGGCAAACTTAATCCCTTTTTGAGTCAAAGTTTCAATAGAAGTTTTGCCTTTCAAAAAGGAACGTACAGCAGACTTATCAGAAACCATTATGGCTACCGCAGAAATCACAGCTTCTTTGTTTATTATGATCTTTTTCATTAAAGGTCTTACTACAATGCCGTTTCGGTAAATTTGATTTGATAAATCATAAACCAAGTAGCATTTTGAAATCTTGTACATTTTTAATCTCCTCTATATTGCCTTCTTGTGCCTGTTTTATTGAAAGATCAATCTTTGCATAAAATTCTCCGTCAGTCATTAATGTTTCATCCTCTATAATCGGAACCAATTTATAGCTGTTGTTTTTTCCACGTTGAATAATCACTTGTTCATTAGCATCTATCAAATCAAAATACTTCTTCTGATTATCTCTAAATTCCCTACTGCTGATGACTATCATATCTAATATATTTTATGTGTACCAATTTGGTACAAAAATACAATAGATATTCTCTTCATTTTCCAAACACCTTGAAATAAAAAAAGTTGCCAAGTAGGTACAAGTGACCGGAAGAAATTCTGGTCACTCTAGGCTTAGAGCTGTTAAGCTTTTTTAAGATGTTTTTTATACGGCTTCTTTCTCGGACTTTTTTTATAAAAATTTTTCCCTCACTTGGTGATTTGTTACAAACTTTTTAATTTCTTTTGATAAAGAAATATTTAATGAATTATAGTGATTATATCAATTATACTAATTAATTATACAGTATTCTTAATTTTTTAACTATAAATATTGCAATTTTAAATTTATTTAGATAATAATAATTAAGTTTGTAGAAAAAACAATGCGTATCACATTGACGGAACTTTATTCTTTATTATCAGAAAAAGTAGGAAAAGAAACAGCTCAAACTTTAACCGCGTACATTGAACAAAAAATAGATAAAGAAATCGATCATTGTACAAGACATTTGGCAACTAGAGAAGATTTAGAAAAAGGATTTAAAGAACTATCAAGATGGATGTTGGCAGGTTTTATTATTCTATCAATAATGATTCTTGGCTTATACGCTACGAATTTTTCTTAAATAATTTTTAGTATTTAATCCTATCCATAGGTCTCTTTTCGCTTTTAATTTCAAAAAAACTCTTTCGGACTTTCTTAAAAATATTTTTTTTGATAGCAAAGAAAGATATTACCTAAATCTTTAAATAAATATAAATAATGAAAATAAAAGAACACTATAAACCAATTAAATCGTTAATAAACCTGATTCTGACCGGTGAAAGAGAAATTACCATTAATGAGAATCCAATCATTGTTGTTGAAGAGTTTGCAAACTCTCTTACTACCTACGATCGTGATACTTATAATTTATATTTTTTAAATCGAATAGAAAAATTTTTGGAGTCTTCTAACGATGAAGAAAGATTCGATTTACTTAAAGTTTACCTTGAAAATGATATTTTAATGACTGGAGTAACAATCATGAATGGATTAGGTACTGAATCAAAAACGTTAGGCAAAAATGATTTCCCTGATATACTTAATTCTGTGTTATTAAGTTTTATTGCCGGTCGAGAAGTGCATCAAATACTTTGTTTTTCACTATATTTTTATATAGAAAATCTATCAAAGACTAAAATTGTAAATGGAATGATACCAACAACTGAATATAAGGAAATTATATATTATAATTCTATTAAAAGAGATATAGATGAAGTTTTCAATTATTAAAAATTGTTTCACATTTGTAAAAGCAAAAAAGCCACTCAATGATTGGCTTTTTTTTGGTGTTTATTTTAACTTCTTTTTTCTCCATCTCAAAAAGTCTTCTTTCTCTTTAGGATTCGCTTCAAAATAATCTACCGCTTGATAAAATTTGTTCTGAAATGAATCTCGTTCTTGCAGTGTTTGCTCATATTTAGACTTATAATCTCTGTTGTTTATCGCTATGTACATTGAAATCCCGAACCCTAATAACAAAGTAAAATTTAATATTAGAAGGTAGCGGATGGTTTTGAATTTTATAGAATTATTTATTTTTATGAAATTTTCATTGCCTTTATTAATCTCTCGAAAAAATTGATGGAATTGCTGTTGAAATTTTATGCTGTATTGTTCCTGAATAGATTCTAATTCAGATACATCAACTTTTACGAAAATGTCATTTATTTTCTTACTCAAAGTATATTGAGAATTTCCATTTTGAGCGATTTGACTTTTTAGTTTTTCGATTTCTACTAGTAGAATTTCTAATAAATCTCCTATTTTTGGTTGTGCTTTTGCCATAATCTATCTTTTAAATATTTTACGTTTTTTCTTTATCTCTTCAGGAATGTCTTCTGAAGTATTAGGTGAATATAGCTGTACGATCCCAGATAGTATGTTGTTGCTAACTTTGTAGTTGCTGAAATCTTTTATGATCTGATTTGATTCACCAGTTTTCATAATCTGTTCCGTAAATAATTCATTTAGCTTTAAATTTCTATCGACTTCACTAGCCTTTAAATCTACTCCTGTGGGTTCATGCAAAAATCTATACCCTTGTATTGTGCCTTGCTTATTTAAGGTTGGAGTTACTATAATTTTCTCTCTTGCCATTAAACTTATATATTCTTTTAAGTTTTTAGGATTGCTTTCTAACGACTTGTAATGAGCATCCTTAATTATTTTTTTTACTTCCTTAAATTGGTTTTTATTAACCGCCTCCTTAGATTCCTTCAATATTTTAGCCGATGTCCAACCTTGCTTTAAAGCGACCTCATGCGCAACCCTCTGAGCTTTTTTGCTGATAAAATTGTCCTGTATCAGTTTCCCGTCAGGTTTAACCCGATTCATCAAAATATGTACATGTTTATGATCTTTTTCTGTATGCACAAAAGCAATAAATTGGTTTTTATCTGGATCTAATTCTAGATTTTTCAGAAAGTCTTCGGTCAGTTTAGTAAGTTGTGAATCGGTCATAATCCTGCTATCAGTAATTGTAGGCGAAAGGACAATTGAGATAGTATTGTTTACACAGCGGTGGTTTTGTTGTTGCATGATTGCCATATCTAGAAACAGCTCTTGTGCTGTTGTCCCTGATAGACCATTGCGGGCTAATTCATATCCTTTTTTGTCATTGACAACGTAATTAAAAAGTGCTGATCCTCCTGGGCAAGATTTTGCTTTACTAATCATTTTATCTTAATTTATTAAGGTGAAATCTGATCTCTTGAACCGTTGCAACGCAAAGTTCCTTAACACCCGTTGTGTCTCCTAATTTAAATAGATTTGATAAATTCTTGAAGTTATTAGCATAAGTTGTTAAGATATTAAATACAGCAATTTCGTCTGTGGTCAACTTATTTTTTGGTTCATATCCTAAAGATGTTTCTCTAACAAATTCAGAGATTGAACATCCGCATTTTGAAGCTTTATTTTGGATGATTTTTAGCTCCGTTAGGGTTAATCTAAATTCAATTTTTTTTGTCTTTTTCATAATCATCATCTTTTTAAAATTTGCGACCTTCGGGAGAAAATCGGGAGGTCTAATGTGGGTCAAATTTTTAATTTGTCCTGACATAGACACCTCTCGATGAATTTTGCGTCAGTAGAGTTCGTGAAAACTATTCAAGTAATCATTTAAGTCTTTGCTTTTTTTATAGCGGATTCGTCCATCTTTAAAGATTTTAGGAAACATTTCTTTTACCTTTTTGGTCGCTTTATCACCCGCTTCATCATTATCAAAACAGCATATCAGAAATATATATTTATATATTTCTACTTTTATACATTTATATATTTCTACATTTATATATTTATATATTTTCATAAGGGCTTTTTCAAGCATAGTAACTGAGTTTAGAATTATATAATCATGTTTGAATTCTTCAGCTGGATATAATGTTAGAAACGAAATAAAATCACTCCAACTCTCAAAAAGTATAATACTATTTTGATTGTTTTTTAGGGTTGTTATTTCTTTTTTCCCCAGCACCATTTTTACATATTTATTTCTAATTTCAAACCCTCCGGCATCATTCTGAAATCCGATTCCGTAATACTTTTTATCATTGATACTATAGTGAACTTCTTTACAATATTTTTGGATTATTTCTCCTTCTAAGTTTCTTGATTTTGCATACTCAAGGAGATTTTTGTTTTGTAAGTTTTGTACTTTTCTTATTTCATAATTATTTTTAATTAGATCAGACTTTATAAAGTTTGTTTGCTGGTGAAAAGAAAAAGTATTTAATTCTTTGGCCAGTCTGTCTAATGCTTCTTGTATATTACAAGTGTAGTAATGCATTACAAAATCAATTACTGTACCTCCGAAACCTTCTCCAAAGTCGTAAAATAAATTTTTAGAGACGTTTACTTTGAAACTACTTGTTCTTTCATTTGTCCTAAATGGACTACGAAACCACCAATCTTCCCTAGATTCTTTGGTACATTTTAATCCCATCTGATTTAGTAAAGAAATTATTGGTACTTGTTTTGCGGTCTTACAGTTTATTTTTTTCATTTTATTGCAATTGTAGTTACCTAGTTACCTAAAGCAGTCAAGCTATTGTATATTAGTGTTTTATAAGTGAGGTAATTAATTATTATGAGTTACCTTGTTACCTAAAAATAGAAGTTAGTTTAAAATTTAGTTACCTGCTTTTTAAGTTACCAATCCTTTAAAAACATTGAAAATCAACATATTAAAAGTAAATAGGTAACTAGGTAACTAGGTAGGCATGTGTTAGATAATTTTTTAAACTTTTAAATATTTTTAAATTTTGGTTTTGCGAGATACACATATATTTGAAGTTTTGGATGTTTGACTCTTTTAAAACCTTGCTTTTTAAATGCAGATCCTAGTTTGTTGATATTTACCTTATAACCTAGTCTAGCAAGTTCAATACTTACATCTGTTGCCGTTCTGCAATAATCAAGTTCATCCACTGAATCATAATACTTTATCACACATTCAGTTTCAACCGAAGGCACAGTATATCTTTCGTTTCGTTTTTCGTTTTCCTTTGCCTCCTCATCAGTTATGCAAGATTTAAAATCTGGATTATTTTTGTAGATTTCAAAGGCATGAGCCCAAAAATTATCAATGTTAAACTCTTGAGAATAATCAAAATTTATTCTTCCATTTACTTCAAAAACAATCCAACGTACACTTCCACTGTCGTCATTTAAAAACTCCAATTTGTTTGTGCTCCCTAAAAAACTACATGTTCTATAAAGTAAAGTTGATTTTTTTGCATATGGAAGTCTTTCATTTACTGATAATTGTGAAATTGTGGATTTTATTGAGTTAAGATCATAATTACCCATAATCTCCATTTCTTCTATATTGATAATGAATGCCTTACATAATTTAATCCTATCATCTTTGCTGATACCTATATTTTCGTAATAATAATGTTTCAGTGATTGTGGACATAGATTTTCTAAATACGTCGATTTGCCAGCATTTTGTTCTCCATTGGCTAAAATTATACAGTGCTTGTTAATTTGATGTGAGTGAAAAATTGTTTTAACTGCTCTTACAGCCCACTTTTTTAAATGCTTTGCAAACAAGATATCGTTATCGGTACTCACATAACTAGCATATTTTGAAATGTAATCAACTCCATCCCATTTTGGTAAATTTTCGAAATAATCTATTAGAGGATTATACTTCGTGATGAAATGACTATTCAAATAAGTAACAAAGTGTTGATATCGCTCTGTAATTTGTTCTCGATATAAATGTATTAATAGAGACGATTCATTAAAATTAAGTTGTTCTGTCGTTTCTAGATCATATATTTCAAAGTCTAATGATAGTTCATTAAATTTTATTTGATAGTACTTTGATAGTTCTAAATGAATTCTATCAAAAACTGATTTTTTTTCTGATTTATCGTATCCGCTCTCTTTCTGCATTTTATGTTATTGTTATGTACAGCAGAATACATATCTTTGTATCTACAATACTGTTTAGATGAAATTTCATAAAGCTTTCGGCGTCTCAATTCTGAAAGCTTTTTTATTGGGTGATTTTAGGCCTTAAATTTCGATTACTTTTTACCGAATAGTTTTAATGCTAATTCTGCATCTACAATTATTGTTCTACCATTCTGGATAATTGCATCTTTAATAATTCCTTCATTTTTAATTCGGCTAGCTGTAGAAGTACTAACTCCTAAAATTTTTGCAATACCGCGAAGACCATATACATATTTCTTTGAAGATGTTTCTACAGGAGATTGTTCAAGCTTTTTAGTAGAAGAACTTTCTATTAGATGTAATAATTCCTCCCCTGTCATTTGCCATAAAAGCTTTTCTTTTAAGTGTAGTGATTCCATATTTTCTTTTTTTAAAATTGAACGATTGATATTGTTTTTACAATTCAAAGTTGCAAAGAATTACGAGTGGACAAGTCGTGGATTTTTACGCTTTAATGCATTAAAAAAAGCCACGTTAGAGGGGATCTAAGTGGCTGGTGAGTTATTTGAGGCTTTATTATGCCTTATAGTGTCTTAATTCTTTTTGTCGGAAATATTTTCTTAGTTATTATTTGAATATTTATAATATTCAAGGAAAATCTTTTCTAAATCTGTTGCAAAAATTTTGGAGTTTTTACTACTTGACCCAGAAGCTAACTGTCTGTACTTAGATTTATAATAATCCATTGGAATCTGAAAGTCCTTAAGAATGAAATTTAACCACTTTTCTTTCATCTTTTTATCTAAGGTTTCAGAAAGAAGATGAATTATATAGAAGAAATAAATTTTTTGATCTTTACAGATTTTTATTTTTTTAATTGAGTGAAGATAATTTATCTCATTGTAAAAATCATTTTCTAAAATTTCATTATATACAATTCCATTTGAGATTTCATGAATTTTAGCAATTATGCTCATAGGAAATATAGGTTTGTCGTTCACGAAAAATTTATCCGTATCATATTGTTCGTAATTTTCTAAATTATTTTTTAAGTCTCTTAAAAATAATTTACTATGTAAATATATTTCTTGATGAAAGTCTTTATCTAAAAAGCCAATCTCCTTGTAAAAACTTGATTCGAAATAATCCTTTCTATTAGTAAGTTCAATTTTTTTAAGAAGATTCATTCTTAAATCATAGTCAGATAAGGTACTATTGGTAAAGATTCGGTAAGTTTCTAATTGTAATCCATCTCTGTCGAACTTCTTGAAAATATGAGAATATTTTTCGTATATTTCTATTATTTCACTTGTGCTTTCTATAAGCCAGGTTAATATTTCTTTTTTTCTGCTAGATTCAATTTTGCTAGGGAATAATTCTTTAAAATCTGTATGTAATAATAAATGTAGAAAATCTCTATTAACATCTTGTGATCTAAAATCAAAACTTAGACCTACTAAGTCCTTTTTCCAAATTTTTATTAATTCATCCGATATTTGCATTGTTATCGCTAATATAGCTTCGTGTTGAGTCATTTTAGGATCATTCATATTGAATCAAATTTTGTCATTGCGTTTGCTTTTATTTTATCTGCTACATCAATATAGGGTGTCATAGATTTATAATCAGAATGACCAGTCCATTTCATTACTACTTGCGCTGGAATACCTAAAGAAAGTGCCGTACATATAAAAGTTCGCCTCCCGATATGAGATGTCATAAGTTCATATTTTGGCTTAAAAATATCAATACGCTTATTTCCTATATAATAAGTTTCCCTTATTGGCTCATTAATTTTAGCTAACTCCCCCAATTCTTTTAGATAATCATTCATTTTTTGATTGGAAATAACTGGTAAAGCTTTATTTCCCTTCATTGGCACATCCACATATTTATCTAATATTAATCTACTATGCTTATTTAATTCTACCCTTAATGAATCGTTTGTTTTTTTAGTGACGAATTCAATATAGTTTGTTTTCACGTCATCCTTTGTTAATGCGTATGCATCGGAATATCGCAATCCGCTATAACACAAAAACAATATTACATCGCGAACTCTTTCCAAATATTCTTTAGATGAAAGATTACAAGATTTAATTTTTTCAAGTTCTTCTTGAGTGAAGAAAATGACTCTTTTTGAAGTTTCTTTTAGTTTAGGTCTAAAGTTTTCAAAATTATAGAGCATTTCAAAATTATTTAATCTGCACCATTTAAGAAACCACTTTAAAAATCCTATTTGTTTTTGAATAGTACTATTGCGCATTTCTTTTTCGATTCTTAAGAAATTAACATATTCTAAAAGTGTCTCTTCAGATAAGTCTGACAACTGAAAATTTTCTTTAAAGTTCAGTAAGTGCAACCTGACTGTTTTAAATTTTGAATATGTTGCAGGTGTCCAATCATTACGTTTTCCGCTTTGCAGAACAAATTCGTCAAATGCTTTAAATAAATTAGTTTGCGTTGGTGGAGCAATAGTTTGCTCTAAATTTCGTCTATATTCTTCCTTGAATAGCTCTATAGATGGAATCTCTCCCTTTAATTCAAACTCTCGAAAAATACGATCAAGATCATTGGACATTTTTTGAATAGCAGTGTTAATCTCAGAGGAGCTTTGTTTTAATTTATTCGTTGTTGCATTTTTTACTTTCTCTTTTGACTCATCCCACTTGGCTATATCTGTTCTGTAGCCTGAAAAAAGTTCTATCCTATGGCCATTATACACTACTCTTGCACGAATAGGGACGTTTTCAGAAATCAGTTCCCCATCTTTCTTTCTCCTTTCAACGCTGAATGATATATTTCTTTTTATAAACATGTTTTTTTATTTACACCCAAATTTACACCCAATTATATTAATATCCTAAAAGTTTTTATGAATACTTATGATAAGGTGAATTGTTATGATAATGTAAATAAGCACTTTATGACGAATGTATTATTTATTTGACATCATATGATATGGTAAGTTCGAATCCCTTCCTCTCTGCAACTTAAAAGTCCAGTTTGTATACTTTACAAACTGGACTTTTTATTTGAGATGATTAGTATTACTTCGGTAACAGAAATGAATTTGCATAAAATAAGAGAAAAATCCTGTCTTGAAAAGAAGCTATTCTGAAAAATTGACAGTCAAAAACACTGGTTATAAAATTTCTAAAAACAAAATTATAAACTATTGATTATTACTGGTTTTTAATTATTTTCCTCACACAATTACTTGACAATTTTTCAGCTACAATATGAAAAATTGTCATTTTTATCGCTTGGCACAATTTTGGTTTTAAGGCTTACATCACTGTTAATCAGTGTGTGTTAAAAAATAATGTCAAACAATTTAAAAGTAAAATGTTATGAATCTTATCAAGAAAAATGGACACCAAATTCCAGGTTTCCAACGTAGATTTTTTGATGATGTTTTTGGCCGCGAGCTTTTCAATTGGGAAAACAACAATTTTTCTACAACAAGCACCACGTTGCCATCAGTAAACATCAAAGAAACTTCAGATAATTATGAAGTTGAGGTTGCAGCTCCAGGGCTGGACAAAAATGATTTTAAAGTATCACTTGACGGCAGCTTGTTGACTATTTCTTCAGAAAAAGAAAACCAACAAGTTAGTGAAGAAGAAAATTTCACACGCAGAGAGTTCAGTTACCAATCATTCCAACGTAGTTTTGAATTGCCTAAAAATGTAGTAGACGAGGATAAAATTAGTGCCCGCTACGAAAATGGTTTACTGTATTTGTCTATTCCAAAAAAAGAAGAAGCAAAACAAAAACCTCCTAGAGTGATTGAAATCGCTTAATCTCTGATTTATTTTACTTTTGATTAAAGCTGCTCTTCGGGGCAGCTTTACCATTATTAAAAACACTTGTTATGTCATCGCAATTATTCTCAGGGATAGCTGTGCTGTCCTTTGTTGTTTTGCTGTTAATTCTTCTTTTACGCCACTTAAAACAGCCTTATTTTATAGCATATATCGCTTCAGGAATTTTGCTTGGACCTAAAGTTTTAAACATTATTCATGCTCCTAACGTAGTGTCTGAGTTAGGTGAAATTGGCATTGTGTTATTAATGTTTTCAATTGGTACCGATATTGATTTAAGGCATTTTAGCCAAAACTTTTATAAACCGCTCATAATAGCATTGGTACAAATCGTGCTAAGTTTTTTTTGCATGTTTGCGATCGGCAGTCAAGTAGGGTGGGATCTGAATACCGTTGTTTTGATATCTTTTATTATAAGTTTGAGCAGTTCGGCAATTATATTTCAGTATTTGACACGAACAGGCGAAATTAAGAGCCAGCTTGGGATTATAACTTGCGGGGTATTATTGATGCAGGATATTTTGGTGGTACCAATGATATTAGCGTTGAATTTTATGTCAGGAAGCAATGCGTCCATTTTTGATTTGGTAAAAGTTTGTATTGGTGGTTTATTGATTCTTTTATTTTTAAGAGCTGCTATAACAAAAAAGCTTTTCCAGATTCCAATGCGAAGAGAGATTATTGCAGACCATGATTTACAGGTATTTATTGGTTTTTGCTTATGTTTTGGAATTGCATGGTTCAGTTCCTGGTTTGGCCTGTCGCCGGCTTTTGGTGCTTTTGCAGCCGGAATATTAATTGGTCAGGACAAAGCAACGCGGTGGTTGGGCAAATCGCTTATACCGTTTAGAGTATTCTTTATGGTTTTCTTTTTCTTGACAATTGGACTGCAGCTAGACATTGATTTTTTTATTAATAATGCGGGAACAGTTGTTATGATTGCGATTGCAGTTTTGGTAATCAATAGTTTAATAAATGCGGTACTTTTCAATCTAACGGGGAATAACTGGAGAGATAGTTTGTATGGCGGCGCGCTTTTATCACAAATTGGTGAATTTAGTTTTGTGCTTGTAACTCTTGGAGCATCACGCGGCTTGGTTGGTAATTACCTTTATCAAATAACACTTGCGGTGATCACATTTACGATGTTATTATCGACTATATGGCTGGCGATAATTCAACGATTGATTTACAAATTGCCTGTCACAAATAAGGTCAAACCTAAGGCTAGCTAATTATCTAAAAAAAATTGTCAAACGTAAAATCATTTGATATGGAGCATTTATTTTTGATTTCGTTTAATATCAAAACAACATCAGGTTTTGAATCGTATGTCACTTTCAATCTTGGAGGAAACAGAGATAAGGCAAAGGCCATTTTTGATATGTTAAAAGGTTCTTTGGAATTATCGGATAAAACAGTCTTGACGATGGATTTTACTGAAATGAAAGATGGAATTCCGTTACCTATAAAAATGCTGGATTGCACATTGGATCAGGTTATTGATAATACAAAAATCATCACGCGCGAATTATTTAAAAATCTTAATTTGGATGCCGAGTAACTAGCTAACCAAGGAGCACTGTAAAGAAAACGATCAATCCTAAATTGGTTGGACTTTTTTTATGATATTTGTAATAGTTTTCAGTTACACTACGTTTTGATAGGTTTTGCCTTCAACGAACCGTTTTAATTTTCAAAATAATGATGCGATACTTACTTGGTTGTTTTTTGTTTTTATCTTTTTTTAAAGGCTTTTCGCAAGAGGCAACATTCAAATTGGATACATTGAAAATCCAACATGATAGTTTGTACAGAGAAGATCAGTTTTATGCTCAGCTTAATTATAATTCGATTGTCAAAAAACCAGACGGTTTGGTTCAGGACAAGATTTCATTTGGTTTCGGAGTGGGATTTCTTAGAGATTTTCCTTTAAATAAAAACAGAACTTTTGCTATAGCACCAGGAATTGGTTTGTCTTTTAATAATTATATTCAAAATATGTCAATCACAGGGACCAATAAGGCGCCCGTTTATAATATTATTCCATCCGAATTTGATTATGATCGAAACAGATTTGAACAGTTCAGACTTGATGTTCCAATTGAATTCAGGTGGCGTACTTCAACTCCGGAATCATTTCAATTTTTTAGAATATATGGTGGTGTAAAATTCAGTTATCTATTGAGTGATAAATCTGTTTATGATGATGGAACCCAGAAAATCGTGATAAAAAACAATAAAGATTTTGAAGATTTCATTTACGGCGTTTACCTTTCGATGGGATATAGCGCTTTTAACCTTCAAATTTATTACGATCTGAATTCCCTTTTTAAATCATCAGCACAAATTGATTCTGTTCCGGTAACAATGAATGCTTTGAGCCTTGGGGTGATTTTTTATATTTTGTAAATTTCTAATTTTTAAGGTTTTAAATTAGCTTAAAAATTCTTCTATCTTCACCAGAATTAAAGCCACAAAAACATAAACAATATTTGAGGAATACTGCCCACAAGAACTCCGATAATTAGTTCGTTTGGTGTATGTGCTTGCATAACTAGGCGGGAGGAAGCTACAAAACCATTCATTAGCAATAAAAAAGGAATCAGATAGATATTTCCCAATTGCAAATGAATATTCAAACCGAAAGCAAATACCGTTAAGGCTGAAATCGCAAGCATATGAAGGCTTGCTTTGAATTTTAGATACAATAATCCAAGTGCAATTAAAGTACTAAATAAAGCGCCTATGAAGAAAAAATGCAATTCAGGATAATATTCTAGTGGGATGCTTTTTCGAAGTAATATTATAATTAAAAAGCTTTGAAAAACAAGCGGTATTTTGCGCTGCTCCAAATCGGAAATCATTATTGAATCTATTTTTCGATTATAGCGAAGCAAATAATACAAAGCCATCGGAATCGCTATAGTTACTATCGAAATCTGCCAGAAAAACGGAGTAACTTGTTTGATACTGTAATCGGCTGTGTGACATAAAAAATAGAAAACACAAGCTTGTATAGGCGTAAAAAGCGGGTGAAATACATAAGAAAATATGGGAAGAATTTTTTTCAATTTAAAAGATATTTAAAGAATATTAGAATATAGGAGAAAATTAAAGTTTCTTCCTCATACGCGCTACGGGAATTTCTAGTTGCTCCCTATATTTAGCAATCGTTCTTCTTGCAATTGGATATCCTTTTTCTTTGAGTATTTCAGCCAAAAGATCATCCGGAAGCGGATTTCTTTTATCTTCTTCTTCGATAGTATTTTGTAAAATTCTTTTGATTTCGAGTGTAGAAACTTCTTCTCCCTGATCGTTTTTCATCGCTTCCGAGAAGAATTCTTTTATCAATTTTGTGCCATAAGGCGTTTCAACATATTTACTGTTGGCAACTCTGGAAACTGTCGAAATATCCAGACCAATCATATCGGCAATATCTTTCAGGATCATCGGTTTTAAACGGGTTTCATCACCATCCAATAAATAATCTTTTTGATAATGCATAATGGCATTCATGGTCACAAACAAAGTGTCCTGACGTTGTTTTATAGCATCGATAAACCATTTGGCCGAATCCAGTTTTTGTTTGATAAACTGAACGGCATCTTTTTGAGAACTCGATTTGTCTTTTGATTCCTTATAAGTTTGCATCATTTCCTGATAATCTTTGGAAACGTGCAACGACGGAGCATTTCGGCCGTTTAACGTAAGTTCCAATTCGCCTTCGACAATACGAATGGTGAAATCGGGAACTATATTTTCGGTGATTTTATTATTTCCAGAAAAAGAGCCACCAGGTTTTGGATTCAGTCTCTCGATTTCATGAATGGCATTTCTAAGTTGCTCATTCGAAATATTAAGTTTCTGGGTTAATTTATCATAATGCTTTCTGACAAAAGCATCAAAATGGTGCTCAATTATAGCTGTAGCACAGTCAACCGATTCTGTTGGTGTTTTATGTTTAAGTTGCAATAATAGACATTCCTGCAAATCGCGTGCTCCAACTCCGGTAGGTTCCAATTCGTGAATGATATTCAGAATGCTTTCAACTTGTTTTTCGGTAGTATAAAGCCCTTGTGTAAAAGCCATATCATCGACCAAATCAGCAGTGCTTCTACGGATATATCCGGTGTCGTCAATGCTTCCAACCAAAAATTCGGCGATATCTCGCTCTTCATCACTCAGGATAAAAGTATTCAATTGATTGATGAGGTCCTGATGAAAACTTATTGCTGCTGCAAAAGGAGTTTCTTTAGTTTCATCATCATCACTGTAATTGTTGGCTTGTGTTTTGTAATCTGGAGTATCGTCGCTGCTCAGATATTCGTCTATGTTAATGTCTTCGGCATCGATTCTGTCAATTTCAGAATCTTCATAGTCGTCGTATTCTTCTGTTTCGAATTCGTCTTTTTCATAATCATCCTCCTCTTTTCCAGATTCCAAGGCAGGATTTTCATTCATTTCTTCCAACAAACGTTGTTCAAATGCTTGCGTAGGCAACTGAATTAACTTCATCAGCTGAATTTGCTGTGGAGATAATTTTTGTGATATTTTTAAATTTAAAAACTGCT
>Ga0308157_10003201_pt1 | contig 24404 bp, 17 predicted proteins | sample PhyBR1_FD_201035 | JGI IMG/M metagenome (GOLD analysis project Ga0308157, IMG submission 201035) | Phyllosphere microbial communities from UC Gill Tract Community Farm, Albany, California, United States - DLSLB.R1 | ecosystem: Host-associated > Plants > Phyllosphere > Unclassified | place: USA...
TAGGGCTAAGTCATCCAAGAAAAGTGGAGCGGTGAAGGTTATTTTTAATTCCACATCTCCACATTGAAATACATAATGGGTCTGCATAGGTTGTACATCTGCACTGATCTGTTTGGCCGTCTTTGGGAACAGAGCTTGATCGGTACGTTCTTTTAATAAACCCACATCGAGAAACCCATTCGCTCCACCATTAAAACAATAGGCGGCAATTACATTTTTGCCCGGCTTTAATGTTTTCAACACCGCATCGTTCAACTTCACTCTTTTGTTCTTACCAGTACCACCAGTTATGACCACCTGTATGCCGTTGATGAATATTTCGGCATCATCGTCATGGGAAAATTCCAGGAGGATGGAACTGTTGGATAGATCTTCTTTCAGATCGAAGGTCCTTCTTACCCAGATTTTAGGGCTCGTCCAATTTGTTTTGCTATGGGGTTCATTTTCGAAGGTACCAAAAGCTCCCTTTCCTTGCTGCCAGGATTGGTCATTGTAGGAGATGGCTGTCCAGTCGCCGACTGGATCCTTGGTCAGGTATTTGGCTTCCCAAGGTTTATCTTCCCCATTGGGGAGCATGCTGAGGAGTTCTATTTCTTCAGTACCGAGGAATCTATAATATTCATTATCTACTTTAAGGACTCCCAATAAGGGTAATTTTTTGTCGGACCAATGTCTCGGACTGGATTCATAGAGTTCGTCGGAATAAGACCAAGCACTCATAGTAGGGTCTAAGGTGATCAAAGGATAGGCAGGTGGCCTCAAGCTGTTCTTGATGGATTGTGCCTGTAGGAAGATCGGCAGAAGGAGCGAGAGCAGGAAAAATGAAACTGATTTCATATTTATAGATTTAGGTTGATTTTTATAAATAGGTCGTTATAGGAGCGTTGTTCTAGCGAAGGATTTGCATCAAGGCAACGGCAGCACTGGCATCATAAACCTCGGTCTTTTCATGGGCCTTGCGGTGGAAATTCTTATCCATCAAACCCCTATCATCGCGGTTTTTCCAGGCGAGTTCCACATTTTTGGTTAACCAGTTCTTATACACATCTTTTTTATCATACGGAAATAGCTGCTGGATGTATTGGGCAAAAATGGCCGTATAAATTCCTTGCTCGATGCCGTTTTTAAAGGGTAGAATCCCTTCTGGATCCGACATGGAATCTTTGACATAGCTCGCTGCAAGCTTTGCATCCTCCAGGTAATCCTTATTTTTGGTTTCTTCATATAGCAACACGCCTGCTCCAATACAGGTTGCCTGATTATATAGGTTGACCGTCCAATTGGTCTTATGTCCTGGAACCTGATGATCTCCCACTTTTCCTTGCTGTTTATCGAAAAGTGCTTCCCGGGACCAGGCATACACGGACTTTGCTCTCTCCAGGTAGGATTTATCTTTTGTAGCGCGGTAAAGATGGACCGCAGCCACTACCGAAGGATAATTGATGCAGGCTGTTTTTCCGCGTTGATCGGATTTCCATCCCCAGAACATCCCTCCTCGTTCAGGATCATAGGATCCTTTATCTGCTACTTTCGGTGTTCCTGACCATACTCTTTCAAAACCGAGAACTGCATGTGCCAGATAGGTGGGATCCTGCGTGAGTTCGTAGGCTCGTGCAAAGGAAATGATCCACCACATCAGATCGTCATAGATAAACCATACGGTTGTGTTGTTCCAATTATAGCCATCGTAATGTTTATAATTACCTTCGTATATCTGTTTGATGAGCTTGGCATACTGTGGAGATTTTGTTGTCTTATAGGCCATCATAGCCATATCCCAATAAATGGCTTGGGTCCAGATAGCTGCTACCTGTTTACTTTGTGGATAGACCATGTAGATCTGCTTGTCCTGATCCAAGAATTGTTGATTAAAATCTGCAAATGCACGATCTGGATCTTGTGCGCTGCTGTACAACGCCAAAAAGAGTAGCGCAATACTGCTTAGGATTCTTCGGTTCATCATCTTTAGGTTTATGGCGTTTCGGCCTTATTAAAGATAATAACTAAAACGTTTTAACTAATTCGTGTAATCGAATAGTTACAATAAAAAGCACTGGAAAAAGAAGGGTTTGTTTTAACAAAATCTTAATTGGAAAGGGTTGAAATGGGGCATAAATACGAATTTATAAATTTTAACCCCTATTATTTAATAAAATGTCTATTTTTGCGGCAATATTCCATGCTTGAAAATTATGACACAACAAACTGCTTTTGAAGATCAGATCAAGAGTTACAAATCAAATCAAAATGCCTGCGTAAAGCTGATACAGATTGTCAGCGATCTATGGTACAACCAATCCATCGAATTAGTCCTTTTCAGGAACCAATTGATCGACCGTCGAGTGAGTTTTATCCTTAACCTACATCAGGAGAGTACGGTATATGCTGACCAAGCGCTATCGATCGAAGAAACCTTAAAAGTAGCGGAAGCCATTGCTGATGCACAACTCGCACCATCCAGAATCGATATCGGAAAATTGGCATTGGAAATCCGTCAACAAGGGGCTTCAGATGATCAGATTCCTTCTTTTATTGGAGAGAAGTTGGCGGGAGCAGCTAATCACCAGAGCTTTGAACCTAAAGATGTGGTTCTTTATGGTTTTGGTAGGATCGGACGTTTATTGGCCAGGGAATTGATCCACAAGGCTGGAGCCGGAAGACAATTGCGATTGAGGGCCATTGTAACGCGGGACGTGATCGATGAGAAATCATTGATTAAGCGTGCGAATTTGTTGAGCCAGGATTCGATACATGGTCAGTTTGATGGGGAATTGCGTGTTGATCTGGAAAATGAATCCATCATTATGAATGGTTTTCCGGTGAAGATGATTACGGCTAAGAACCCTGAAGAGATCGATTATACACAATATGGAATCGAAAAAGCATTGGTAATTGATAATACCGGTGCGTTTCGGGATGACAAGGAATTGGCAAGACATCTTCAGGCCAAAGGTGCGGGGATGGTTCTATTGACCGCTCCAGGAAAAGGTGTTTCCAATATCGTTTATGGGGTGAATGAAAATGATGCAGATACGCAGAAGGATACTATCTTTTCTGCTGCATCTTGTACCACCAATGCGATATCGCCTGTGCTGGCGGTTCTTGAAAAAGAGCTTGGTATTGTTAAGGGGCATATCGAAACGATCCATTCCTATACCAATGACCAGAACTTGGTGGATAACATGCATAAGAAATCAAGAAGAGGTCGTGCTGCGGCTTTGAATATGGTGATTACGGAAACTGGCGCAGGAAGTGCTGTGGCGAAGGTATTACCGGTTTTGGCAGGAAAATTAACATCTAATGCGATCCGTGTACCTGTTCCGAATTGTTCTTTGGCTATTCTTAGTTTGGAACTGAAGAAGGAAAGTTCGGTAGAAGAAATCAATGATTTGTTGAAAAAGGCAGCATTGCAAGGGGATTTGGTGGAGCAGATTAAGTATAGCGAAAATGCAGAATTGGTTTCTTCGGATATTGTGGGTTCTACAGCGGCTTCTGTAGTGGATGCGCCTGCAACGATTGTTTCTGCTGATGGAAAATCTGCGGTGATTTATGTGTGGTATGATAATGAATATGGGTATTCTCATCAGGTGATGAGATTGGCTAGGCATATTGCCGGGGTTAGGAGATATACGTATTATTAGGATTTTTTTCGCGTCATTGCGAGGAACGAAGCAATCTTTCCGCTTGCCATGTTGAGCAAAGTCGAAAGATTGCTTCGTCGTACCTCCTCGCAATGACGTAAAATGTGCAATGACGTATCTATCCCAACAACCTCTCCGTTTCCAGATACTTCATAATAATCTGAGTTGCACCTGCCCTTTGCTGCACATAGTTTTTTGCTGCCGTTCCGGCTGGCAACCTTTTCTCATCAGCCAATAATGCCTCAAAAACTTCATTCAACTCCACCTGATTCCCAATGGAAAAACCAGCACCCAACTCCAACAAATCCACCGCCTCCTGGAATTTCGAATACTTTGGCCCAAAAATCACCGGAATCCCATAAGTCGCTGCTTCCAAGGTATTATGGATTCCCGCACCAAATCCCCCACCTATATACGCCATATCCCCATACGCATAAAGCGAGGATAACATCCCAATATTATCGATCAACAAAACCTGCGCTTGTTCCTTTTCCAAATCGGAATAACTTTCATACTTCGAAAACAATAGCGCCTTGGGAAACAAACCCAACAACTGGTTAATATGATCCTTATGGATCTCATGAGGCGCTAAAACCATTTTCCAACCCTTATGATTATCCATCAAAACCTTCAACAATCCTTCATCCTGCCCCCAGGTACTTCCAGCTACCAAAACCCGATGATCACCAACAAAATCCCGCACCACCTCGATCTCCTTATGCTCCTTCGGCAATTCTACCACGCGATCAAATCGGGTATCTCCGGCCAATCCAGCATTTGTTATCCGAATCCATTTCAGCATATGCACACTATCCATATTCTGGGTAAAGAAATAGGATACATTTTTAAGTATATTCCTATAAAATCCACCATATTCCTTAAAAAACAACTGTTCTTCCCGAAAGATCGCAGAAATTATCAGCAAACGGATATTACGCCTTTTCAGCTCCCTAAAATAAAAATACCAATACTCGTATTTGGTGAAGACGACAAATTTGGGATTGATCAATTCGATGAATTTTCGGGTATTGGCTGCTGTATCTTCTGGCAGGTAGAATACATGATCGGCTAAGGGCATGTTCTTTCGGATCTCGTATCCTGATGGGGAAAAAAATGTTACAATTATTTTTTCGTCCGGGAAACGTTTCCTGATGTGCTCCAAAACCGATCTCCCCTGCTCAAATTCGCCCAAAGAAGCAAAATGAAACCAAATGTGTTTTTGGCCTAGTTCAACCGTTTGCTCGATCTTTTTCAACAGATCCTTTCGGCCATCTACCCATAGCCGAGCCTTCGCATGGAATGGTGCCAGGATCCGCAAAAGTAACCCGTATAAAAAGATGCCTGCTTGGTAAAGGAAACGCATAATGTTAAAATATTGCTTATCTTCGTCAAAGATATTTAAACCTTTTCAATTTCACTATTGTGCAGGAGAACAAGCGCAAACGAATATTAATAACTGGAGCGGCTGGATTCTTAGGATCACACCTCTGTGACCGGTTTATTGAAGAGGATTTCCATGTCATCGCGATGGATAACCTCGTCACGGGTGACCTGAAAAATATCGAGCACCTCTTCAAACTTTCCAACTTCGAATTCTACCATCATGATGTTTCAAAGTTCGTACATGTGCCGGGAGAATTACACTACATCTTACATTTCGCATCGCCGGCCAGTCCGATCGATTACCTGAAGATCCCCATCCAAACGCTAAAAGTAGGTTCTTTAGGGACGCATAATCTGTTAGGTTTGGCAAAAAGTAAACAGGCGCGGATCCTGGTGGCTTCCACTTCCGAAGTATATGGTGATCCATTGGTATCCCCGCAGGCCGAAGAATATTGGGGAAATGTAAATCCAGTAGGCCCTAGAGGAGTTTATGACGAAGCCAAAAGATTCCAGGAAGCCATGACCATGGCCTACCATAATTTTCATGGCTTGGAAACAAGAATTGCCAGGATCTTCAACACCTTTGGGCCACGGATGCGATTGGAAGATGGAAGAGCATTACCTACTTTTATTTCCCAGGCCTTGAAGCATAAAGATTTAACGGTATTCGGGGATGGGAAACAAACGAGATCCTTTATCTATGTTTCCGATCAGGTGGAGGGCATCTATAGGTTACTCTTTTCCGATTATTGCTTACCGATCAACCTAGGTAATCCGGATGAAATGGAACTCTTGGATATGGCGAAAGAGATCATTGCCTTAACATCCAGTCAATCAAGCATTGTTTTTGAACCTTTACCGATTGACGACCCGAAACAAAGGCGCCCGGATATTAGCAAAGCAAAGAAGGTGCTGGATTGGCAACCTAAAGTGGATAGAAAAGAAGGTCTGCTGAAAACCATTCACTATTTTCAGACATTATTCAATAGCAACATACAATAGACTTAATACATCAATATGAGCAAAATATTAGTTACAGGCGGAACAGGATATATTGGATCACATACCGTAGTGGAATTACATAAGGCAGGTTATACCCCGATTTTGGTGGATAATCTTTCCAATTCCAGCATCAAGATATTGGATCAAATCGAAAAGATCATCGGCGTAAAGCCAGAATTCTATGAATTCGATCTATGTGACACCGAAAAAGTGAATGATATTATCGGTAAACACCCTGATATTGCTGGAATCATCCACTTTGCGGCATCAAAAGCTGTTGGAGAATCTGTTCAGAATCCATTGAAATACTACCATAATAATTTTTTCTCCTTGATCAATCTCTTGGAGGCATACCGTGAAAAACCGATCAATTTCGTTTTCTCCTCAAGTTGTACAGTGTATGGCGAACCGGACGTATTGCCAGTGAATGAAGCGGCACCTGTAAAGAAAGCGACTTCACCTTATGGAAACACCAAACAGATTGCAGAAGAGATCTTGGAAGAAACGGCAAAGGCGAATTCCAATTATAATGTAATCGCATTACGTTATTTCAATCCGGTTGGAGCGCATGAGTCTGCTTTGATCGGTGAATTACCAAATGGCGTGCCGGCAAATCTTTTGCCTTTCATTACCCAAACAGCCATCGGAAAACGCGAAAAGATAACGGTCTTTGGAAACGATTATGATACACCTGATGGTTCTGCTATCCGTGATTATATCCACGTAGTGGATTTGGCAAAAGCACATGTGGCCGCTATCAAGTTATTAGAGAAAGGAAATCCGAACGGTAATTATGATATTTTCAATGTGGGTACAGGAAATGGATATTCCGTTTTGGAAGCCATCCATGCTTTTGAGAAAGCTTCCGGCCAAAAATTGAACTACGAATTCGGTCCTCGCCGAGAAGGGGATATCATCAAGGTTTGGGGTGATGTGAATAAATCTACCAAAGAATTGGGATGGACAGCCCAATTAGGGATTGATGAAATGATGGCTTCTGCCTGGGAATGGGAAAAATATTTGCACGAGAATCCAATCCAGTAAGATATTAAAATAAAAACCCTGTAAACTTATTTACAGGGTTTCCTATTTTAAACCATTTACTGTTTTCTAAAATTTACTTTCCTTCTTCCTTTACCTGGGCATAGATCTTCGGATTGAAGCGGAACATCGGTGTCATCCAATACAGAAGAATAATCCGTGAATAACGATTATTAAAAGGCGCCATGATCAAGGTGACGGCCAATGCTACGATCACATATAACCATGGGTTTTCTAAGTTACCGGTCAGCAAATACGTACCGACACATGCTGCAATCAACTCTCCAACACTTAAAGCATAACTCACATACATCGCTACATAAAAATAACCCGGCTCTTTCTCAAATTTCAAATCACAGGCCGGACATCTATCCAACATCCTTTTAGATTTAAAACTAAAAAGTGGGCCAGCAAACATATTTCCAGTTCTACATCTTGGACATTTCCCGTCTATTGCACTCTTTAATTCCGATGGAATGGTATATTGTGTTTCCATGTTTGTATTTATTTCCATTGTGATCTCCTAAATTCTTCAGGGGTAATCCCTGCTATTTTCTTAAAAAATTTTGTGAAATACGAATTATCATTAAAATTTAATTCATAACTAACCTGTGAGATGGTCCAATCCGGTAGGATCAATAAGCGTTTTGCCTCTAATAATATCCGATTTCGAATGACTTCTCCCGCCTGCAATCCCATGTATTCCTTACAAACCGCATTCAAATGATTGGGAGTTACAAATAATAATTCCGCATATTCCTTCGGCAAATGTAGCTCTTTGAAATGCTGATCCAAAAGGGCCAAAAAATTCTTGATCAGTACCAGATGATAATCTAAGCTTTTTCCTTCCAAGTTTGGGGCATAAGCTTGATCGAGTTTTAGCAGAATGAATAATAATAAGGTCCTTTGTAAATCCGTAGTCATTCGATCATTCAATTCCAATAATTGGCTGAACAGGTTAATGATTTCCCGCAGTTGATATTCCTCTAAGACAAATACACCTTCTGTCAAGGAAGAAAATATCCCAAGTCGTTCTACGTAATCCTGTTGAACTAAAAGCGTTTTGAAGTAATCAATACCAAAATTGACAATGAAACCTTTCATTTCACCTTGGAACATCCAAGAATGTACCTGCCCTGGTCCCATCACATATACCTGCCCCCTTTCTACCGCATACTCTTTAAAATCTATTTCATGTGATCCGCCTCCTGCGAGGAAAAATACCATATGGTAAAAATTATGGCGGTGTGGAAAAACCAGGTTTTTATTCTGCTCCAGATATACCTCCAGGCGATCTACCAAGAAGTGTTTGTTCTCCCTGTAGGAAACCGTACATTGTTCTATTACAGGTATCTTAGCCATCAGCTACAAAAATAGACAATTACTACCATTCTGGATGGTACAAAAAGAGTTATCAATGGTAATAATTACTTTTTGCTATTATAGAAAGACTAAATACCCATGAATTAGTACCATTTTTGCTATCATTGAAGGTATCTCTTGGAAAATAGTTAATTTTAAACATGTCACTACATAAAGATCTACCTTTAAAACAAGCAGTCTTATCCTTATCCGAAAAAGAAAAAGATAAGCTATTGGTGCGATTGATCAATAAGGATAAAATGCTCTTAAAGCAACTGCATTATGAATTATTGGAGGATGAGGCCGATCTGGCCGACCGCATCGAAGTCCTAAAGGACAGATTGGAAAGTTTGTTCGATCAGGCGTCTTCAACTATTAAGAACTTGCCTTTATATAGTAATTATAGAGAATTGACTAGTTTGATGAGGCAAGCAAGTGGTTGGATCAATGAACATGAGAAAGTAACAAAAGATAAGTTCTCTGTCGTGGAGTGTCGATTGATTTTGCTTCAAGAAGCCTTCGAAAGATTCCCTGTTCTTTTTGGACCAACTGCATTATTACCTGGCATGAAGCTTCATAAATACGTTATGGGAAGAGTCAAAAATGTAAATGGCTTGTTCAACAAACTACATGAAGATCTACAGTTCGATCTCAACCCTCAAATGGAATCTGTCATATCTTTTGCTGAAGAACATCGATTAATTACTTTTTAGTATTTTTGTAAAAACATCCTTTCCGCGTGAACATTCAAGAACTATTAACAAAATACAGTAATTCCACTCAAGTAAAAGCCTTACAACAAAGCATTCAAGGAAAGAGCCCCAAGATCCATTTAAAGGGATTGGTAGGCTCGGCGGATGCCATGGTTGCTGCCGCATGTTATCAACTGGAAAAAAGATTAAATGTATTCATCCTCCCTACACATGAGGATGCCTCTTATTTCTTGAGCGACCTGGAAAGTCTTTTTGATAAACAGATCTTATTTTTTCCGGCTTCTTACCGAAAACCCTACGAATTTACACAACTGGATAGCGCGCATGTGCTTCAGCGGGCTGAGACCTTGAGCTCTTTGAACCAAAATTCGGAACTCCCTAAAATTGTGGTCACCTATCCCGAAGCCATAGCCGAAAAGGTGATCAACAAACAGGACCTGGAAAAGAACACCTTGCCCATTACACAGAACACCAAACTCAGTATCGATTTCATCAACGAATTTTTATATGAATACGATTTTGAGCGGGTAGATTTTGTCTATGAACCTGGACAATTCGCCATCCGTGGGGGAATTGTGGATATCTTCTCTTTTTCCAACGACCTCCCCTATCGCATCGAATTCTTTGGGGATGAAATTGAGAGCATCCGAACCTTCGATATTGAAAATCAGTTATCCGTCAATAAAATCCATACCGTAACTATTGTACCTAATGTACAGGCTAAATTCTTGTCGAACAACCATATTTCTTTATTGGAATATATCGATAAGAACTCCGTCGTATGGATAAAGGACGTTCAATTCACCTTGGATATCCTGAAGGATGGTTATAAAAAAGCATCCCAATTCTGGAAAGCTTTAACAGAGAAAGACCTGAAAGCAAATCCGGAATTGGTAGATCCGCGATTTACATTCACCGATGAGAAGAATTTCAATGCGATGTTGTTCGAATATCCCATCATCGAATTTGGAAAACAATTTTTTTACAATGCAGATGAACAACTAGAATTCGATACACATCCACAACCTTCGTTTAACAAGGATTTCAATCTGTTGATCCATAATTTCAAGGAAAACGAGAAACATGGCATCCACAATTACATATTTTCCGATTCCACCAAACAGATTGAACGTATATATGCTATTCTAGATGATCTGGATAAGACGGTAAGTTTTACCCCAATCTATAAAGCGCTTAGAGAAGGCTTTAGGGATGATGTTCTAAAAGCCGCCTGCTATACCGATCATCAGATCTTTGATCGTTATTATAAATACAAGCGGAAAAAGGGTTACGAACGCTCGCAAGCCATCACACTTAAAGAACTGGGAGAATTAAAACCAGGTGATTTCATCACCCATATCGACCATGGAGTTGGTAAATATGCGGGATTGGAAAAGGTAGATGTGAATGGTAAGACACAGGAAATGATCCGGTTGGTATATGCGGATAATGACCTCCTGTATGTCAACATCAATTCCCTGAACAGGATTTCCAAATATTCTGGAAAAGAGGGTACTGTTCCCAAGATGAACAAGTTAGGAACAGATGCGTGGGACAAACTAAAGAAAACGACGAAAAAGAAGGTCAAGGATATTGCCCGCGACCTGATCATGTTATATGCCAAACGCAAGGCCCAAACAGGTAATGCGTTCAGTCCAGACACCTATTTGCAGCGCGAGCTGGAAGCATCCTTTATCTATGAGGATACTCCAGATCAGGAAAAGGCCACCAATGATCTTAAAAGAGATATGGAATCCCCCCATCCTATGGACCGCTTGGTCTGTGGTGATGTTGGATTCGGTAAAACAGAAGTTGCCATCCGTGCGGCGTTTAAAGCAGTAGCAGATAGCAAACAGGTGGCTGTTTTAGTCCCTACTACGATCCTAGCGCTACAGCATTTCCGAACCTTCTCCGAAAGGTTGAAAGGCTTCCCGGTGAATATCGATTACATCAACCGTTTCAAATCCAGCAAACAGATCAAGGACACCTTGAAAAGACTGCAAGAAGGAAAAGTGGATATCATTATCGGAACCCATCGCTTGGTGAGCAAAGATGTGAAATTTAAGGATCTTGGATTGATGATCATCGATGAAGAACAGAAATTCGGGGTATCGGTAAAGGAGAAACTGAAAGTCATGCGTGCAAACGTCGACTCCCTGACCTTGACCGCAACACCTATCCCACGTACCTTACACTTCTCCCTGATGGGAGCAAGGGATTTGAGTATTATTTCTACTCCACCACCGAACAGACAGCCTGTACAGACAGAACTTCATGTGTTTAATGAAAGTCTTATCCAGGAAGCGGTGAGCTTCGAATTGGACCGCGGCGGCCAGGTGTTCTTTATCCATAATCGGGTGGCAGACCTGCCTCAATTAGGCATGTTGATCCGGAATTTGGTCCCAGGAGCGAGAGTTGGTATAGCGCATGGGCAATTGGAAGGTGATGAACTGGAGGATGTAATGTTGAAGTTCATCAACCATGAATACGATGTTTTGGTAGCTACCACGATTATCGAAGCGGGGCTAGATATACCAAATGCCAATACGATCATGATCAACCATGCCCATATGTTTGGATTGAGCGATCTTCACCAGATGCGTGGCCGTGTGGGACGGACCAATAAAAAAGCATTCTGTTACCTGATGAGCCCACCCTTGTCCACCTTGACCAATGAAGCCTACAAAAGGCTATCGGCCATTGAAGAATTCTCGGAATTAGGTTCAGGATTCAATGTGGCGATGCGCGATCTGGATATCCGCGGTTCAGGGAACCTTTTGGGAGCTGAACAATCGGGATTTATCGCAGAGATTGGTTTTGAGATGTACAATAAGATCTTGGATGAAGCAGTTCAAGAGCTAAAAGACGATGAGTTTGGTGATCTATTTGCCGATGAGACCAATCGTAAATATGTAAGCTTTACCCAGATCGATACGGATCTGGAAGTATTGATCCCGGATGAGTATGTCACCAATATCTCTGAAAGATATAACCTGTATAATGATATTGCTAAACTGAAGGACGAAACGCAATTACAGGCTTTTGAACAATCCTTAATGGATCGATTCGGACCTGTTCCAGCACCAGTTTACGAACTGTTCAATACCTTAAGGTTGCAATGGCTGGGTAAGGAAATCGGATTGGAGAAAATCTCCTTTAAGAAAGATACCTTAAAAGGATTTTTTGTAAGCAACCCGAAGTCGAGCTATTACCAATCTGAAAAATTCGGACAGGTATTGGCCTTTGTTCAGAAGCATGGAAGTATCGCAAATCTGAAAGAAGTGAAAGGTCAACTAAGGATAGCGGTCAACAATGTCAATAGCATTGAGTATGCTATAGAGCTGCTGAAAGAAATGGCATAAATGGTAGGGGTTATTCCCCTACCAAAAACACAGCATTTGCCATCAACAGCTTCCCACTTTCCCAAAAATTCCGGAAAAGCACATTATCCGTCAAGTAAACTACCGTTCCTTGACCAATCTGCTGCGTTCCGAATACCAGGCCATTCTTCAATTTCTTATTCAGGTTGTGTCCTACAAAGCCACTTACTTTAGAGCCCTCTTTGATATACCCTACATTCCAGCCTTCATTGTTCTGAAAATACTGGTATAGATTAGCATCTGTTTTTAAGGTGAAATAATCCTTAATTCCATACATCAAAGGATGTGAATCATCGAATGTGACCTTATAGATAGCTCCAGCCGTATAGTTTTCCAAAGCGCCTCTTTCCCTATCTGCATATTTTTTCAAGGGATTTGGTTTATTCTTCGCACTGGTATCCGCTTTCACAGCCTTTAGCTTAGACCATTCCTGACTCGCCAATTGCCCGACGACAGACTCCAATGCCACCACCTTTCCGCCTGCCCGAAGCCAACTCGCAAATTCCTTACTTTGATTGGTATCCTTTAAAAAGGAATAATTACCATTCGGCATGATGAACACATCAATATCGCTCCATTTTACCCGAGAAAGATCCGAAGGATTGATCAAGGTTATCGGATATTTAAGCATCTCATCAAAATAATGCCAGATCTCGCCTACATTGGTTGCCCGAATTCCCTCTCCTGCCATCATCAGCACCTTAGGGGTTTTCACAGTTTTTACATCGGAGCTCCCTAGATCCCTTCCACCTTCCACAATGCCTGATTGGATCGGGAAAAGCCTCACCTGAAGCTTATCCGCCTCCTCCTTGATGATCCGTTCCGCATCGGCCTGCTTATTTCCGTTCTTCATGATCAATAAAGATCCCCGCGGAAAATCTTCTTTTCCTACCTTAAAGGCATAATCGGAAGATTTCAAACTAATTTTCCTTTTCAATAAGGCTGCCGTGAGTTGTGCCGCGGAAAACCCATCCCATTTTATCGCGTAGCCAAAACCTGCTGCTGCCGGATTTTCTATCTTTTCTAAAGAATAAGGCTGGAGTTTAGCAGGTTTCGACATAGAAGCAATGGCCGGGAGACCATAAACATAAGGCATTGCCCATGCAGTGATATCATAAGTGACCGAATCCGTCAATTTTGCATCAGGCTCAAACAATACCCTGATCAATGCTGCCTTAGCTTGACTTCCCGGAATGACCACATCTTTCTCCGACAGGGTATAATTTGCTTCTTTTTTACTGAAATAATCCATTCCCTTAACCGAACCCGTTCCTTCATAATACTTGATCTGGTTTTTATCCAATAATTCTAAAAGAGCCCGCAAGCTGCTTTCCCTTGCTGCATCATATTTGATCACATAACTATGATAGGAGGATAATTTACCTGCTATGGCATCTTCACCAAACTTCTTAAATTCCGCCACGACCCTGTCCGCATGCTGGGATACCACTTCCACGATATTGATACCGGATGCATGATGTTGGATAGCACGATCAACCAGAGTTAATGTATCCTTATTATCGGTATACACCCCTAAGCCGGCAGATCCATTACCAGCCTTTTCAAAGGTCATCCCAATAGCACCTGAATAAATCGGATAGGTATCCCCGTAAGAAGGATAGAACAGGTCAAAACGTTCCTTGGTAAAATATAACCAACCTTTAGAATCAAAATATTTGGCATTGTGCTTTCCAATGGTGGTCTGAAACTCCCTTTGCCAGGGGGTGATCACCTCATGCAAAGGCTCTGCCGCCGGCGGAAAATAATAGGGTGCATTGATGCCCTGCTCATGAAAATCGACATGAATATGCGGTAACCATTTGTTATAGATCACCGCACGTAGCCTACTTTCCTGTTGGGTCTGCCATGCCCAATCGCGGTTCATATCGAAATAATAGTGGTTCAATCGACCTCCAGGCCATGGTTCCCGGTGTTCCCGGGCATACAGTTCCGGGTCATACTGCGCGCCTACAACACCGTTATGCCAATTGTTATACCGTTCCGTCCCATCCGGATTCAGACAAGGATCGATGATGACCAAGGTGTTTTCCAACCAGCGCTTTGTCTTTTGATTCTTCGGGTTGAGCAATTCAAAAAGCGTCAGCATGGAAGCTTCTATAGACGATGTTTCATTTCCATGCACATTATTGCTCATCCAGATAATAGCAGGAATATTATTATTTCCCTCGCCTTCCAAAGCCTTGGCAAGTTTTAGGTTATTGTTCCTGATTTCCTCTAATTTCGAAATATGCTTTGCGGCAGAAACATAAAAAACCTGCAACGGCCTCCCCTCAATAGAAGTACCATAGGCCTCCATTTTCACTTGGTTGGGGAATTCCTTGGCGATGTACGCATAATAGTCCAACACCTTCCAATAAGGCGTAACTTTGGTACCCACCTGATAACCGAGGAACTCGGAGGGCGATTTCACCTGTGCCATAACACAAATAGTGAAAAAACAGCCTATGATGCTGAGCAATCTTTTCATAATTTAGTAATACTGTTTAGATTAAAATATTATACATATTTAGGTCTTCAAATTAAGGATTTATAGGAATAATTTTTAATTTTTAGGCTTTTATTTTAAATCAACCTATTATGGCTCATTTAGAAACCGACCTCATTCACAAAGGAAGTGAATTCAATGAAAGTAAAGCTGTTGTTACACCAATTTACCAAACGTCCACATATTTTGCAGATGAGGACCTAAAACAATACATTACCGCTGCATCGGAGACAAAACATCCTGGATTTTATCATAGGCATGGTAATCCGACCAACTCCCAGGCGGCCGCTGTATTAGCCTCTTTGGAGAAGACGGAAGATGCGCTGGTCTTGGCCACAGGCATGGCGGCGATCAGTACGGCAATTCTCACCGTGGTGAAAACTGGAGACCACATCATTACCCAGCATTCCCTTTACTCCGGCGCTATGCTCTTCTTTAAGGAATTCCTGTCGGATTTTGGGGTAGAGGTTACATATGTGGACCAAAAGGACAACCAGGCCTTTGAAAAGTCCATTCAGCCAAACACAAAACTGATCTATGTGGAAACCCCTTCCAATCCAAACCTTGACATTACAGACCTTGCATTCATTGCCGGACTGGGAAAGAAAGAACAGATCACCACGATGGTGGACAATACTTTCGCCTCTCCGATCAACCAGACGCCTGCTGATTTTGGCATAGATATTATCGTGCATTCCGCAACGAAATATCTTGGGGGGCATAGTGACCTTACTGCTGGAGCTGTGTGCGGTAGAAAATCTTACATAAACAAGGTATGGCGGAGATCCTTGGTCCTGGGGGGATCTTTAAGCCCATTTGATTCCTGGCTGTTGTTAAGGGGGATGAAGACTCTCGCTATGAGGGTTAGACAGATCAATGAGAATGCCCTTGAATTGGCACAATGGCTGGATAAACATCCCCGCATCAAAAAAGTGGCCTATGTTGGATTGAGTTCACATCCACAATATGCATTGGCACAAAAACAGATGAATGGAGGAACGGGCATGTTATGTGTGGAACTATCGGCTGATCATGATGAACAGGCATATTCCTATGCTCAAGAGGTCCTCAACAGATTGACCATTTTTGCCAATGCCGCAAGTCTGGGAGGAGTAGAATCCTTGGTGGTACATCCAGCAAGTATGTGGGGCGGCCACCATGATAAGGACCAAAAGCAGACATCTGGTATATATCCGGGACTTATACGTATTTCAGTGGGTATTGAAAATATAGAGGACCTTATTAAGGACTTTGAAACAGCACTGGGCTGATCACTCTTCATGTCATTAAAGAAATGGGGAACTATTACCAGAATGTTAGCCAGAAAATTTTACAGTTAGCGTGTACCAGGCTTCCTTTAAAAAGAATCCTAAATGGATTTTGAGCTACGAGCATTCCGGTGTACCTAAATCAAAGCTTGGGGATCGAGGAAAGGATCTATCCACAGAAAAAAATCTAGGATAAATATTTATCAGGGGAGCCTATCTGTCTGCCAAACCTCTGCTAAAGGGCCTTTTTGCTGTAAAGAACAGGCAGGAGAGCATCTAATAGGTCAAGTTTTACCAATTTGGGGCACTTTTGGAAATCCCACTCGCAGAACGGTGCCCTCTGCTGGTTTACTCTGTACCTCTACAGTTCCGTGGTTCCGTTCAATCAGGTCCTTGATCAACAGAAGTCCAATCCCCGATCCCCTTTCATCTGCAGTCCCTAATGAATTCCTCTGAACAGATTTGAATAGCGTGGACAAATCTTTCATACTTATCCCAATACCATGGTCGATAATAGAAATATACGTCCTAGTCCCTTCAACCTTGACCGATAGTTTTATCTTCCCCCCAAAAAAACTGAATTTTATCGCATTGCTCAATATGTTCCTTATGATTATGCGAATGTGTTCCATATCCGCAACGACAGAATCCTCGGGTGAGATCTCCAAGGAAACATGGAGGTTCTTCCTTTTTATCTGTTCCTGAAAATTATTGATGGTATCATTTACTACTGGCAATAGGCAGACTTTCGTTTTTTCACTCGTGGCTCCCTTTACATTACTGCTACCCCATTTTAGAAGATCATCCAGGATCTGATTCTGCTTTTGGATGTGGGCATGGATCTCGCTGATGAATTCGATGGATCTTTCCTGGTTGAAGATATGATGTTTCAGGGCAAGCACCAGGTTTTCAAGACTTGCCAAAGGGCTTTTCACATCATGGGCAATAATAGAAAACACTTTTTCCTTCTCTTGATTGGATTCCTTCAATGCTCTTTTCTGCTTCTGGATCTTGAGAAGGTTGTTCTTTATGATCTGGAGAAAAGAATTGGTTACCAAAATGATAAATCCTATTGAACTAATCATGTTGACCAGAACCCTTGCCTTTGGCAAAGGTTCAGTGATGTTCACCCTTTCGCCCAGGATAAATATGGCAACCATTGATACCGCTACCATTGCACCAAAGAAGATGTGAACCTTTCTTTGATCATAGAGCATCATAGAGGCCACGAGGATACTTATCAGAAAATATTCCGCACCATTCTTGAATAGGATAGCACCGGCAAGAAAAAATATAAAATTGAACCCAAGCAGAACAGCCTTCGCACTTTCAAACCTCCGATAGTGCAAGAGTACGAGAACAGTGGCGGAACTTAGGGAATTCAGGATATTTATGGATGCCAACAAGAACCTTTGATCTTCCAGGTTAACCAATGCGAAATATAATGTAGGGAATACGCACATCCAAGCAATTGTCCGGACCATCTGATTCCTTTTGTTCTGAATGTAGGGATTTTCCGAATATACTTTCCTATGGGACAGGACCAATCTGTAGAGACGGATTATTTTGATATAAATCTGCTTGATAAATAAAGGAAAACTTTTCACAAAGAATAGAAATTAATCAGTATCATATTTTTTGAACAAGGATCTTTCCCAACAATCGCCCATGACCCAACGTTCTTGCGTGGTCAATACCAGCAAAATGGCACTGCGAATTTAAGGATATTTATATCATCTACAACTGGACCATGAAATACCCTTTGGTCCAAAGATCAAATCAACAACCTGTACGATTAGCGAAACTGGAATCAAGGATGTGTGGGATCCCGCCTTTGGAAGATTTAATATATATTAGATCAAATGGATTTTACTATGCAAAAACCAAGATACCCAGTTCATTCCAGTCCACATTCTACCGAATTGCCTACCACCCCGAAAAAACTCACTTTCCTCTTTTCAACTCCCCCCTAATTGGGGCCATCGTCTGGAAAAGCCCGATTTATATTCCTCGTAGACCGAATTTATTCTGGTTTATTTTTAAGGTACCTTTTTCTGTACCATTCAGGAATTGTAAAAATCAATGATCTCCCTCCCTAAAACAAAATTTTCAAACAGAATTACTATTACTAAGGCCGATGAGGGATTAGTCAATACCTGTTCCACACTCTTAATCCCCCATGGATTTTTGGACATTTCAAAAAATTGCTCCTGGGCCAATCCGGGTATTTCCAGTGGTCATCTTTTTACGATGGAAATGGAACAAAATACAGCTCCGGTTTTCACAGGTTATCCCGGGCGGGGTGCGTTGAATTTAAGTATATTATGGATTGCTATAATCCCTGTCCTAGAAATTCCCTATATTCTGTTGGCGATTTTCCATAAAGTTTTTTGAAGTACATGCTGAACCCGTTTGCAGATCTAAAACCCAATGAATAGGAAACTTCCTTGATTGAAAGTCCTGTATCCTCCAGCATTTTTTGTCCAAGCTCAATGAGGTAACTATCTATTATTTCCTTTGGCGATCTATCCATAACCTTTCTGGTTATGTTAGAAAGGGTCCTATTTGTAATATTTAGGGATTCAGCATAAAAAGTCACCCCCTTCTCTTTTACTGCATTTAATGCTACCAGTCCTTTGAAGGCTACTGCAGTGTTAAGATAAGTTATCGGGACATTATCAGAAACTGGACCATTCCTACCTAAATCCTTTGATTTTTCGAACACCTTTTTCAAATGGAGCACATTATTCTTCAAAAGATTCGAGATCAACAGTTCCTTTGATTCTTCCTCATCGTCATTCTGGTAGGTCTTAATCATATCGTTAATCACCTTCAAGTGTGCGGCCTCCTTCTTGGATATACGGAATTGATGGAAATCACTTTTCCTGTTTTTGAAGATTTCCGCTATTTGGTTGTCATAGAACAGAACTGTATCAAAAAAAAAGTATTCAGATATGGGGCATATTTTTTCAATCTCCAAAGTCGGTGGAACAAAGATCCTTGAGTCCAATACAAAATGACCCGGAGCAGTTTCAATGATCTTCGATACTTCTAGGATCTCGAAGGAAGATAATAATTCGGGTAAACTGTCCTTCCTTTCGAGCAATTCTTTACCATTTATGAGAAAACATAGGATCTTTCTATTCATACAATCGGATTAATTGGAAGATTAACAAAAATTTCACCAAAATATCTTTCTGAAACGAAAATTCATTTTAGAGATCCATATGGTTGATCCATATTATCGATTAAATATTGTTCTGAACCAAGATAATCCAACAAAATCGTATTGTCCTAAGGTTTTGGGAAAACACATCAACAATTCGGAAGGTTGGCAGAGTATATGGAAATTGATTGCTCGATAGGATTTTAAAATAAAATTTTTCGATTTTGAAAATAGGAATATGAACTGGATTCGGAATCTTATAAGAATAATTTTTACCACATATGATATTACCGATACAAAGAGTTTGCCTCCCCTTTTCCTCCTCAAATCGATGGCACGATTAAGAATCAAAAAAAATGTTGTCCCAAATGGGACAACATCACATCACACTATTTATTGAACCCAGGAAGGTCCTATTGAAGTCTATAATGGGTATAGACTGAATATTCCACTTTTATAAACACATAGTTAATAAAAGTTTTTCGAACATCTCTGCCCTCTTCCCGATTCTTGACCCAAATTTCCAATTTTGATATTTAAGAACAATAGTATCCAATATGAATATTCTTTCAACTATATCACAACATCCAAGGAAACTGTAACCATGTCCGTATAGAAAACAGAAAATCAAAAATTTCTTGGGATTTATTCCAAAAATCATTCCTGCAGTAATCCTTTGCTATCTGGAACAATTAATACCCTCTTCGGAAAGGAGCGAGTGAATCGAAATCCTGAATTTTTCATTTTGAATATTAAAAGGACCAAAACTGGAAGTTCAGATTCTTGAACGGTCGACTTGCCATCAATGCACGACTTTATTGGACCATCTGATCCCATCCATAGCTATGCAAAATGTGTCCAGAGTTTTAATGGGATAAACAACGATGTTGAAAGGACAAAACATGTTATTAGGATACTTCCATCAACCAACTTAAGCAATTGGGCTATTTAGGCGACATGTGCATATTCCGAGATTGATATGTAGGGTAAGGGAAACATAAATGATGTTTACCCTGAAATAACACGTTCCTAGTTAAGAAATTAATTAAGTTCCCTCTATTTCAAGGAATAACCTTTCTTTACCAATGCCAAAACTTTAAAGTAACCCCAGCGTTGAGAATAATCCGTAAGTACCCCCTGCAGTTCACTCAATTTCCTCGGATCATGGACATGATCTAAACCTGGTATTCAAACCTATTATCTATACAATTAAACAAAAGACTAATCTGTCAGTTGCAACTATAGATAGGACTCTTCAAATAGGGTCTGCGGCTTGTCACCAGGTAACCATTTCAAACGAAAAAGTGGACTTATGGAAAAACAGGATGCAATTGTTGAGGTACTTTTAAAAAAAATCTCAATCAAATAAACCCTTATCCTCATTACCCAGAAATTTAATCGTTTATAACATCTGGCTGGCACAAGATGTTAAATAAAGCAAAATTACATTCAATTTATGCGTTTTATTGTTAAATGTTGTCTATTTTGGGATTATAAAATCATGTACTATGAAATGTCCAAATTGTAATGAAATTTTATTAATCGCAGAAAGGAATCGTGTGGAAATAGATTACTGTCCCAATTGCAGAGGAATCTGGCTGGATAAAGGTGAACTGGATAAACTACTCGATTATGCTGCAAACCATAATAACTTTCCCCAGTCGCAACAGACCGTTGACAGAAACCAAACCATATTCGACCAAAGGGAGGATAAATATTACAGAAAAGATGAAGATCATAGGCAGGGACAGCATCGAGATGATTATGGAAAACAAAGATATCCAAAAAAGAAAAAATCATTCCTATCCGAATTTTTCGATTTTGATTGATAGTGGCGGGTTTGACTCGATAAAATAAGCGAGAGGTTAAAGTGGAAGCGTTATATATGTTTAAATGTTAGCACGGTTTATAGATCCTAATCATCCTCGACTTTTGATTTTAATCTGATGGAGAATCTTCTTAACCAGCAATTCAAGGGCGAGGGATTACCGACAGAGACCTTTGACATCCGTGAACTGTTAGGTTATTGCACCAAGATCCTCGAAATAAAAGCGATGGCCAAAGGCCAGAGAATAATCCTAAAAGCAGACCATATAATTTTCATCCCGGCCCAAAATGAACAGCTGTGGAGGGTATTCAGCAATCTTATAACCATGCCATAAAATTCGCTCCACATGGAGCACAAATGGAAGTCAAAGCTATCAAACAGGTATCGAAAGTCTTAGTGAGCGTAAGGATAGTGGGCCAGGAATCCCTTCACAAATATCAGGGACGATCTTTGATTTGTACAACAAGTGTAACCCCTGTACTGACGGGGAGGAATCCTTCGGAATGGGCCTGGTTATCTGCAGATGGATAGTAGAGGCCCACGGAGGTAAGATATGGTACGAGAACAATTTTGATAAGGGCGCTAATTTTTATGTCGAGCTACCCAGCACCGATAAATAACGGTAATGCTGTCCAAATCTAAACCCTTATTTCCAGCCTGGTCCCTGATGAAAAGCGGGGATTTTGATCTACTACCTTATCCTCCTGTTTGCATTGCTACTGATGAACATCTTATTTTTATCCTCCGAAATTATGGCCACGAATCGTTCATAATGCTTCAGGATATCTGCGATCAGTTCGTCCTTGGTAAATAACCTCACGTCATAACCCTGCCTTGCATCACCAAAATAGGCCAGAGGAAAGTAGGCTTGCCCATCTTCCATATCCGAGAGGTTTTCCTCCATCTGGAAATATTCCGGAAAATCCTTAGTCTCACTCCGTACACCATAGATGAAATTGTTCACCAAATCATATCGGATCTCGATTTCAATGAAATTTGGCTCTTTGCCCTGATTTATATTAGCCTCGATCCCATTCTTGATAAATTCGTTACGGAGTTCATGTATCGCATTTCCGGCAATATCCCTCATATAGGAATCAATATCATTCTGGGAATCAACTTTCACTATCTGCCTTAACCGGTCCTTCCATAATTTTCCGGACCATGGAACGGTAGATACCGAAAACTCCTGCTCATAATATTTTTTGTCTATCGACAGGGCCTTTACAAGGCAGGCTATCATGACTAGAATGATGATCGAAAAGGGAAGTGCCGTGATCAGGGTCATGCTCTGTAGGGCTTCCAATCCTCCTGCATTCAATAAGAATAGGGCCAAAACGGCCAATAACACTCCCCATCCGGCTATCTGCCATTTCGGCGAAACCTTGGCATTCTTGGTAGCAATGCTGTTCATGACGAACATCCCCGAATCTGAGAGGTCACAAAGAATATCATGATGATCGCTATAACCATAAAACTAATGACCTTGGTAAACGGTAGATATTCCAGAAACCTGAACATCAGGGCATCTGGATCGTTTGCCAATGCGCTCAGGGCACCTCCAGAAACATGGTTGTCCAGCCAGATGGCACTGTTGCCGAAAACGGACATCCACATAAAATTGAATATGGTCGGAAGGATCAGTACGGCTGCAATAAACTCCCTAATAGTCCTTCCTTTTGATATCTTCGCAATGAAGAGGCCCACAAAAGGAGACCATGAAATCCACCATGCCCAATACAGGATCGTCCAATTGTAGAACCATGGTAAGGATGCATCCTCATAAACATGGGTATTGAAGGTCAGGTTAAAGAAATTATTGATGTAGTTCCCCAATCCTTCTGTAAAGCTACCTATCAGATAGACGGTCGGTCCAAGAAAAAGAACGAACAACATCAGCATAATAACCACTGCGATATTGAGGTTGCTCAGGATCCTTACGCCCTTATCCACTCCGGTGGTCGCTGAAAAAACTGCGATCGAGACCAGGATAAACACAATAATAGCCTGATAGACAAAGCCGGTTTCATGAACTACACCAAGTATGTGCAAACCAGAATTTATCTGGACTACACCGAAACCCAGAGTGGTGGTTATTCCAAAAAAGGTGCTGCAAAGGGCGAATACATCGATGGTGTTCCCCCAGCGGCCCTGTATCCTGTCCTTAAGAATCGGATAGAGGCAGCTCCTCAGCGAGAGGGGAAGTTTATATCTATAGGCAAAATAGGAAAGTGCCAGCCCTACCAAGCCATATATCGCCCAGGCGTGGATGCCCCAATGGAAAAAAGTGTACAGTTGTGCATTCTTAGCACTATTGACATAACTGCTGTTGGCAAAGATCTCATTGGAATAGTGCTGCATAGGTTCGGCAACACTAAAATACATCAATCCTATACCCATACCGGCTGCGAAGAGCATAGAAATCCAGGAAAAGAAGGAATAGTCCGGAGAACTGTCGTTTCGCCCCAATTTGATCTCTCCGTACTTACTGAACATCAGGAATAGCAGGAACAGAACAAAGACAGTTACTGCCCAGACATATACCCAATTCAGGTTCACGAAAATAAAGTTCTTTACCACACCCAGGACCGTGCTAACCCTCCCTGGGAATATCGCTGAAGCCAAACATACGGCAAGGATAAATATCAAACTTGGTAGAGTGACTCCGCTATTAAGTGATGAATTGATTTTTCTAGATTTTGACATGGGTTCGAATCGATGGTTCAAATCAAGAGTATTCCTGGATAAGGAACACCTCATTCTATAACAGTTATCCGAACAATAGGTTTTGGAAATTTCCATTCTAGGTTGACACTTTTGTGGAATGGTGGGGGAGGGACAAATATAAACAGGTCCCCAAAAATCATGCATGCCCTTATTACGGTGTATTCCGAAGCATGATGGAGTTTCAAATATCTGGACCATATACATTGGCATCTGATAAATAACCTTATTGTTAGATTGCAAGAAACACTTCCCCTATCATTTCTTGTAGGACCTGTTTTACCTTACGGGATCAGCTTTAAAAAAATGTTTTCTTCGGGGATTAAAAAAGAAAAAAATAAGGATATGGAAAAAGATAGTCGGCTACATACCGATAAAAGAATGGATAAT
>Ga0308157_10003202_pt1 | contig 24403 bp, 22 predicted proteins | sample PhyBR1_FD_201035 | JGI IMG/M metagenome (GOLD analysis project Ga0308157, IMG submission 201035) | Phyllosphere microbial communities from UC Gill Tract Community Farm, Albany, California, United States - DLSLB.R1 | ecosystem: Host-associated > Plants > Phyllosphere > Unclassified | place: USA...
TCTATCTCCTAGAATTTGGGAAGCGACGGTGTGTTCGTCGTTTCGATGATTGAGAGATAGGCCTTTCAAAGGGCTGCGCCTAGATCGCAAATGGTTCACGCATTGTATTCATATCAGTAGACAATAAGCCTTGAAATGGGCTCAATCGACCAATGGAGTGCAATTTATTCAAGTATATGTGAACAGTATGAGGCCGAAAAATGGCTGTTAAAGCATAGGTGGAGCAACCAAGTTTTGGCTCTGCGGCTGGGAAGGTTGCCGCATATTCCTTAAGCTTTCCGAATTAAGCTCTCGTATGATCTTTATTGGACATGGGGGCACCAATATGAATGCGGGTGTGGAGCGCGGTGAGTTCGTAAGTTTGATTGCGCCGTTCCTGGAGCCGATGGCGTCAGCTCTCGAGTTTTTTGGTGTGGCCGTGATCCTAATTGGCGTCGCCGTTGCAACGCTTGGTTATCTTAAAGACGTTTTCGTACTTTCAGGCGAGAAAGCCTATACACGCTACCGCGCCAATCTTGGTCGCGGCATCCTCCTCGGTCTGGAAATTCTGATCGGTGCAGATATCATCGCCACCATTATTTCCCCGCTCACATGGGAAAGCGTTGGCCTGCTGGGGCTGATCGTTCTGATCAGGACCTTCCTCAGTTTTTCTCTGGAAGCGGAAATCGATGGTGAATGGCCATGGAGACGCCGCCGCCGCGAAAGGATTCTCACGAACGGCGAATAAGTCTCGCTCTCAGGGGAGTTCTATCCGATGGATGTCAATTCGCGCGAAAGCCTGTTCATGCTCTCTGCACCGCTTGTGGTTATCAGAAACTGTTCTTCGATCATCAGGGCACCAAGCCCATCGGCATAGAACGGAGTTTCCAGCGCCAGAACCATGTTTGGTTCAATTAGCATTTCGTTGCTGCTTGAGATAAACGGCCATTCTTCAATACCGACAGCCGCGCCCACCGAATGCCCAAAATGGCCACGGTAATATTCGCTGAAACCACTCTGCCGCATGATGCCAAGCATTGCTGCATGAATATCGCAGAACCGCGTACCGGGCTTTAACAGTGCTTCGCCCACCGCAAAGCTTTCCTGCAACACCTTGTATATCTCGCTCGCAAGCGGATCGGGCTTGCCGCAGACATAAGTGCGCGCACCATCCGATGAATAGCCGTTGATCAGGGTGCCGACATCGGCTTTCACAAGACAACCTTCTTTGAGCTCGGCCTTCGTGTCCTGAAGATCAGAGCCGGTCGAGATATAAGCCCAATGCCCGGAAAGGGCCTGACCATTCCGCCTGGCTTCCTGTGTGGCGCCATCAATCCAGGCTGCTGAAAGCGCATTCAGGCTGGAGCCGCGTCGGGCGGTGTTCAGCATATTTTCCAGCCCGCTTTCTGCATAGCGGGCTGCATTTCGCAGATACTCGATTTCGCGGGCATTCTTGATGAGACGCAAGCCCTTGACGAGAATGGAAGCATCCTGCCAGTCAATCGACGGTAGCGCTGCCTTAAGACGAGCGAAATCCGCAGCCGGCACAAATTCAAGATCAACACCGATCCTTGCTTGGGAAAGCCCGCGTTCAGTCAGCAGTTCGTCTAGAAGCCTGAAAGCTGCTTCCTGATCGAAAGTTTCAGCGCGCGGGCCGACATTGTTTGCCTGCCTGTAGGCTGCATTGATATCTTCGAATGTTTTTGCATTGTGAACCGTCACCATATCGATCCAGATACGATGCGTGCGGAAATCAATTTGATCCGCAAGATGCGCTGCAGCAGCATATGCATGATCGCTGATCACGGCACCGATTATAGCCTTTTCATCAGCTGGGACCAGTGCAATGGCAGAGCCCGCCCGACCCCACATAGTCGCGACACCGGCTGCTACACCGGTCGCATAGCGGAAGTTTTCAGGTTGAAACAGAACAAGCCCATCAAGCCCTTCCGCTTCAAGAAGTGCCTTGGTTCTATCGCGATTGATCTGGCTCATTATGTTCTCTCAATGCCACCAGGCCGTGATCGTGTATCACGAAGCCATTGGTTTATCGTCGTTAATATAAAACGGAGCGACTTTGTAATCCAATTTTTGAAGTTGGCGAGCTATCAGGCTATCGTGAAGGATAAATCGTCTACCAATTTTATTTATTATAGAATAATCTTCTAAAGAATCCCCGTATGGCATGGTTCCGCCGCTTATCGAGGCTCCGGCCGTCGCTGTATAACCTGTATCAACAGAGGCCCTGGTAGCGACCTAGAAGCTGGAGAATAAAATGAGCGGTTTGACCATTCTTAATCGCAAAATGAAGTTGAGCAACTGGGGCCTGACCACGGCGCTGACCGTTGCACTCGCTTTCGGCTCGTTCACTCAGGCCTATGCCCAGGAAAACGACGCAGACGCGACCGTCAATATCGGATCGCTCTACGAGCCGCAGAACCTCGACAACACCGCAGGTGCGGGGCAGGGTATCAACGAAGCCTTTAATGACAATGTTTATGAAGCACTGTTCCGTCTGGATGATGATGGCAAGGTCGAGCCGGTCCTTTCAAAGGATTACACTGTCAGCGATGATGGCCTGACCTATTCGTTCAAGCTTCAACCCGGCGTCAAGTTCCACTCTGGAGCACCACTGACCTCGAAGGACGTCAAGTTCTCCATCGAGCGTGTCGCAGCGCCGGAATCCAAAAGCTCACGCAAGAGCAGCCTCAAGACCATTACGGGCATTGAAACGCCTGATGATGAAACCGTCGTCGTCAAGCTTTCGTCTCGCTCAATTTCGCTGCCTTACAATCTCAGCTATGTCTGGGTTGTGAATGATGAAGCGACAGATTTTCAGTCGAAAGAAGATGGCACCGGCCCTTACGCACTGGAAGACTGGCGTCGTGGATCATCACTCGCCATTAAACGTTTTGATGACTACTGGGGTACGAAACCGAAAAATGAAGAAGTTGTCTTCCAGTATTTCACCGATGCGAGCGCGCTCAACAATGCGCTTTTGACCGGTTCGGTTGATATCATCACTTCTGTTCAGAGCCCGGATTCGCTGGCACAGTTTAAGGACAACCCTGACTTTACTGTTAGCGAAGGCAAGTCCACGACCAAGTTGCTTCTCGCCTATAACGACCGCGTTGCACCTTTCGATAATGTGAAAGTTCGCAAGGCACTGGCTCGTGCTATCGATGACAAGAAGCTGCTAAATGCAGTTTGGGGCGACTATGGCACGCTGATCGGCTCGTTCGTTCCGCCCACAGATCCATGGTATGTGGATCTGACAGGCGTTGACGCTTATAATCCAGAAAGCGCCAAGGAACTCTTGAAGGAAGCGGGCTATCCCGACGGCTTTACCTTCACCATTGATACGCCCAATTATGACCCGCATCCGATTGCCGCTCAGTTTATACAGGGTGAACTGGCCAAGGTCGGTGTGAAGGTTAACATCAATATCATCACAGCCAATGAATGGTACACGAAGGTCTACAAAGCGCATGATTTCCAGGCGACTTTGCAGGAGCATGTGAACCATCGCGATATTGTATTCTACGGCAATCCGGATTTCTATTGGGGTTACAACAACCCGAAGGTTGTGGATCTCATCAAGGAAGCGGAAGCCAGCTCCACGACTGACGAACAGACGGCCAAGCTGACCGAAGCCAATAAGATCATTGCTGAAGATGCAGCCAGCAACTGGTTCTATCTCTATCCGCAGATCGTGGTTTCGAAAAAGTCGGTCAGTGGCTATCCGGTCAATGGTCTGAATTCGCAGTTCTTTGCTTATGATATTGCGAAATCAGCAGATTAATCGGCTGTCTATAATTAAGAACTGATGCTCGACAGAGAGCGCCGCCTGAATTATTTTCCGGCGGCGTTATCGCATTATTGAGTGGCTAAAAACTGCTCCCTCATACCCGAGAGGTATTCGCCATTCTTGCCTATATCCTTCGCCGTTCAGCCATTTTGATCCTGTCGGTGTTCATCGCAGCGATCGTTTTGTTTTTGTTGCTGCGCCTTTTGCCGGGCGATCCTGCGAATGCGCTCGTATCGGTTGGGGCGGATGCCGCGCAAATTGAAGCAGCGCGCAAACAGGTCGGTTCCGATCTGTCGCTCTACCAGCAGTTCACTCAGTTTATCGGCTCGCTTGTGCGCTTCAACCTTGGCAATTCATTTGTCAGTGGCGCACCGGTGCTGACTGAAATTGGCAAACGCCTGATTGTGACGCTGCCGCTAACATTGATGGCTTTCGTACTCGCGATCATTATCGCCGTTCCGCTCGGCATCCTGTCGGTTGTGCGCCAGAAGAGCTGGTATGGCTCGATCATTTCTGTGATCTCACAGCTTGGCATCGCAGTGCCTGTATTCTGGATTGGTATTCTGCTGGTCTGGATCTTTGCTGTTAAACTGCGCATGTTCCCATCTGGTGGCTTTCCATCACGTGGTTGGCAGTCCGCACCTGCAGCAATTCAGTCGCTGACATTACCGGTCATCACCATTGCCATTGTCATGTCGGCATCGCTCATCCGCTATGTTCGTTCGGCAACGCAGGATGTATTGGGCAGCGATTACCTACGCACGGCGCGTGCGCTGGGCTCTACATTCTCACAAGCGCTGATCCGCCATGGCATCCGAAATGGCGCAGTTCCTGTGATTTCGATCCTTGGTATCGAACTCGCTTCAACGCTTCTTGGCGCTGTGGTGGTGGAACGCGTTTTCTCGCTCCCCGGCCTCGGCTCCATGCTGCTATTGGGTATTGAGCAGCGTGATTATCCAAATGTGCAAGGCGTCTTGTTCGTCTCGACGCTTCTGGTTCTTCTGGTGGGCTTCGCTGCCGATCTGGTGCAACGCTTGATCGATCCGCGATTGCGCAGCCGGTCTGCGGGAGGCCGCGCATGAGCAGCATCACCACAACTTCGCAAAGTTTCCGATTGCCTTGGCCTCTCGTGGTCGGCGGTATTCTTGTTAGCATTCATGTCGTTGTTGCACTGCTTACCCTGTTCTGGACACCTTATGGGGTTGGCGACATGGTTGGCGGACGGCTGGCAGCGCCATCATGGGAGCACTGGGCAGGCACAGACCGGCTCGGTCGCGATCTCATGACGCAGATCATGGTAGGCTCACGCTTCGCGCTTTTTGTGGGCCTCGGCGCTGTCACCATTAGCGCTGTGATTGGCGTCACCATCGGCGTTCTGGCCGCTTTTGCGACGCAGACACTCGACGATATGCTGGCTGCAACGCTCGATATTCTGATTGCTTTTCCGACATTGCTGCTCGCCATGTTGATCGTCGCTTCAAGCGATGGCGCAAGCCTTTCGACGGCCATTCTCGCAATCGGCATTGCAGCATCAGCCATCGTCGCGCGACTGACACGCATTCTCGCCAAACGCGTTCTGGCGATGGATTATGTTACAGCGTCGCGCATTTCTGGCACTTCGTGGCTCGGTGTCGTTCGTATCCATGTACTGCCGAACATCTGGCCGACGCTGATTGTCAATTTCGCGCTGCAATTCGGACTGGCCGTTATTGCCGAAGCTTCGCTGTCTTATCTTGGGCTCGGTACTCCACCACCAAACGCCTCCTGGGGACGGCTTTTGCAGGAAGCGCAGGCTTCCGTTTATACAGCTCCCTTCGGTGCTATTGCGCCGGGCTTGGCACTCGTTTCGCTCGTCATCGGGCTTAATCTTTTTGCAGATGGCTTGCGCGATGTGGCCGATCCAACGCGGAGGAGGCAACGGTGAGCCAATTGCTGAACGTTGAAAATCTTGCAATTGAAACTGCAGGCCGCGTTCTTGTTTCCGGCGTATCTTTCTCAGTTGCGCAGGGCGAAAGAGTAGGGCTGATCGGTGAATCAGGTTCCGGTAAGTCACTGACTGCACTAGCCATAATGGGGCTGCTTGCAGACGGTATGAAAGCAAGCGGCTCTATCACGCTCGATGGCCATCAGATTATCGGGGCGCGTGATCGTGAGCTTGTTCCGCTGCGTGGAAGAAGTGTCGCCGCTGTTTTTCAGGAGCCGATGACGGCACTCGATCCTTTGATGCGGATTGGGAAACAGGTTGCCGAAGTCGTGCAGAGGCGCGCATCTCGCGATGGTCGCAAGCTTGGCAAAGCGGAACTTAAAGGCGAAGTGACGAGTCTTCTTGAGCGTGTATCCCTGCCAGAACCGGAGCGCATAGGGCGCTCATGGCCGCATGAAATTTCAGGCGGTCAACGCCAGCGTGCAGCCATTGCCATGGCGCTTGCCTGTCGTCCAAAGCTGCTCATTGCCGATGAGCCGACAACAGCACTCGATGTGACGACGCAGGCGGAAATCCTTAAACTTCTTGAGCAACTCGTTCGCGATGAAGGCATGGGGCTTTTGTTCATCAGCCATGATCTGCCGGTCGTTGCAAGCATTGCCGAACGGGCGCTTGTGCTCAGGCACGGCAACTTGATAGAGCGGGGACCAGTGGTCGAGCTTTTTGCAAAGCCGGTAGAAGATTATACCAAAGGGCTGGTTGCAGCCGCGCGGGCCTTCGACGCCGCATTGGAGGTGGCGCGATGAGCCTCATCGATCTTTTAAACGTATCCTTCGCTTATAGCGGCGGCAAAACCGTTTTGCATGATATTGATCTGACACTTGAAAGCGGTAGTAATCTTGGCATTGTCGGTGAATCCGGCTCTGGCAAGACGACCATGCTGAAGTTGTTGCTCGGCTTGCAGGTCGCCACGACTGGTGACGTAAATTTTCGCGGGCAGAAGCTTAATATCAAAGACCGCAGCTTCATGCGTGGCTTCCGCCGTTCTGTGCAGGCAGTTTTTCAGGATCCTTATTCGTCGCTTGATCCGCGCCAGCGCGTTTTCAACATCATCGCCGAGCCGCTCCGCTCATTAAAAATCGAGACTGACATAGCACAAGCCGTTGCTCAGGCACTGGCTGCGGTCGATCTGCCAGAAGATGCAGCAACACGTTATCCGCATGAGTTTTCAGGCGGTCAGCGTCAACGTATCGCGATTGCGAGGGCGATTGTCGCCAACCCCGACCTGATTATTGCCGATGAAGTGGTGAGCGCGCTCGATCTTACCACGCGTGCGCATATCATTGATCTCATGCGGACATTGTCCGAACGCACGACTTTCGTGGTTGTTTCGCACGATATCGCACTTGTGGCTTTGCTTTGTGAAAGACTGATCGTGCTGGAAAAAGGCAAGATTGTCGAGCAGGGCAATACGCGAGACATTCTTGCTCATCCGCAACATACCTATACGCGAAAGCTGCTGACCAGTTTGCCTCGAATGCCGAGAGAATCGTGACTTACTGCAGGCTCAAAAGAGGGGACTTCGAGCCTGATCACGGTTTTGTGCATATACGAAAATATGAAAATAATTAGCAAGTTTTAGCGGGTTTGTGAACAAATCATCCCATTGATTTCATTATTTTATTTTAAAATTTCGGAAAGTGGACAAACGCCCACAATATGGGCCTCGGTCACGCCCTTTACAAACAAACCGAATTCTCGAAATTTGAATTGTGGCAAATGTTTGTATATCGCAACACTTTGTTTCATAATGCCATAATATATATGGAATCCCCCGAAACAAATTTAACCGTCCTACCCACCTAATCGGCAGGAAACGACAAATGACCGACCTCCCCGGCTATCCGAGCCGGCGCAGCTTTTTGAAAGCATCCGCAGCAAGCGTGATGCTTTCAGGATTGGCTGTGTCAGCTCAGGCGCAACAGTCGACGCCCCCTGTTGCTCTCGAACAATACGAACGCCAATATTTTAATGATCTTGAATGGACGTTTATCCTCGCTGCGACAGCAAGGCTGATCCCGTCTGACGGTGATGGCCCGGGTGCCATCGAAACCCGTGTTCCTGTATTCATCGATCTTCAGCTCGCTGGCGACTATGGTCGCGCAGACGACTGGTACATGGTTGGCCCGCATGATGCCTCGGCAGATCCGACGCGCGGCTGGCAGACCCCGCTTAACCCTGCGCAGATCTATCGTCAGGCAATTCCAGCATTCAACGGCTGGTGCGAGCAGAAGTATGGTGCTGCATTTTCCGCTTTGACTGCTGAGCAGCAGGACGCAGCACTCACATCCCTTCAGAAGGGTGAAGTTGGCTTGCAGCCTGAGCTGCGCGATTTCTTTGGCATTCTCTTGCAGAATACCAAAGAAGGCTATTTTGCCGATCCGATGTATGGCGGCAATCACGGCATGCAGTCGTGGACCTATATCGGCTTCCCCGGCGCACGCGGCAGTTATAAGGAATGGGTTGAGCGCTACAATGTTCGCTACCCACTAGGCCCGGTTTCCATCAAGGGCGAGAGGGCTTAACATGGCACGTCAGGAAAAGAAAAAAGACGTGGTCATTGTTGGCCTCGGCTGGACCGGCGCGATTCTTGCAATGGAATTGGCTCAGGAAGGTCTTGAAGTCGTTGCTCTTGAGCGGGGTCACGATCAAAACACTGTTCCGGATTTCAAATATCCGAACATGATCGATGAGCTGAAATATGGTGTGCGTCTCAAGATGATGCAGCGCGCCAGCCAACAGACGGTCACTATACGCCGCACTGACAGTGAAATCGCCCTGCCTTATCGCAGTTTCGGTTCGTTTCTTCCGGGCAATGGTGTCGGCGGTGCCGGTACGCACTGGAACGGCCTGAACTGGCGTCCGCAGGCAGAAGAACTGCGTCTTCGTTCGCATGTTCTTGAAAACTGGGGCGAGCAGATCATCCCGGAAGATATGCTTCTTGGCGACTATCCTGTCACTTATGACGAAATGGAACCGTTCTTCGACCGTTTCGAACGCGTTGCAGGTATCTCGGGCAAGGCAGGCAACATCAACGGCAAGATCGTTGAAGGTGGCAATCCTTTTGAAGGTTGGCGCGCCAACGAATATCCGATGCCACCAATGCATACGACATGGGATGGCCGGAAATTTGCCGATGCGGCAAAGGCCATGGGTTATCATCCGTTCCCATCACCGGGCGGCATTGCTTCAACGTCCTATGTCAATGAATATGGCATGCAGATGGGACCGTGCAACCATTGCGGTTTCTGCGAGCGTTTCGGCTGTTATCAATATTCGAAGTCATCGCCACAGACGACCATTCTGGATGCGCTGAAGCGTATGCCGAACTTCTCCTACCGTACGGAATCTGAAGTTCTGCGCATTGAAATGGCACCGGACGGTAAGACTGCAACCGGCGTTACTTATTTTGACGACAAAACGCAGGAAGAAGTCTTTCAGCCCGCCGATATCGTCATCATGGCATCGTTCCAGCTCAACAACGTGCATCTGGCGCTGTTGTCTGGAATTGGTACACCTTACGATCCGGTAACAGGCGAAGGCGTAACGGGCCGTAACTATGCCTATCAGCTCACCGGTGGCGTGACGCTCTTCTTCAAGAACGAAGAGTTCAACCCGTTCATCGGTACGGGCGCAAACGGCATGTGCATCGATGATTTCGGGGTAAACCAGATCGACTTTGGTCGCGAGGGATTCATCGGCGGTGCTTATTGGCGTTCGGGCCAGACCAATGGCCAGCCAATCCGCAGCATGACGCTGCCATCAGGCACACCCGGTTGGGGTGCTGGCTGGAAGAACGCCATTGCTGAGTGGTACGGTCACTCCATGAATATCGGAACCCATGGTTCTGTCATGGCTTACAAGACTAACCACCTTGACCTCGACCCTACCTATAAGGATCCGCATGGTCGTCCTTTGATGCGAATGACCTTCAACTGGAATCCGAACGATATCCGGATGACCCAGTTCATGAAGGGCAAGGCTGAAGCACTGGCCAAAACCATGAACCCGGACTTGATACAGTCGTCCTTCAAGAAGGAAGGTTCGCAGTTCGACGTTCGTCCTTACCAGACGACACATACGACTGGCGGTCACACCATGTCGGCCAATCCGCGTGAGGGTGTGGTCAACCGCTTTTCGCAGGCATGGGACAAGCACAACGTGTTCATGCTGGGCGCGGGTAACTTCGTGCAGAACACGCAGTATAATCCGACCGGTCTTCTCGGTGGTCTGGCTTACTGGACCGCACATGCGATCCGTACACAGTATCTTTCCAATCCACGTCCGCTGGTTTGAGGAGAATAGTCATGAAAACTTTTCTTCGTATCATCGGCGTTCTGGTCGTTCTGGGAGTTATCGCGTTTCTGGCTTTCTTGTTCGTTCCGGTGCAGCTGACCAAGGCAACCAAAGAGCTTGCTGCTGACTGGAAGCCAGCGAAGGGTCAGGGCGAGTATGTAATGTACGCTTCCGACTGTATGGCTTGCCATACAGCGGAAGGCGGCAAGTCCTTTGCTGGTGGCCGTCAGATTGCAAGCCCGATGGGCACTATCTGGACCACCAATATCACCCCGGACAAGGAAACAGGTATCGGTGACTGGACACTCGATCAGTTTCGTGCAGCGCTTTATGACGGCATTCGTGCCGATGGAGCACATCTTTATCCGGCCATGCCATACGAAAACTACCGTAAGCTAACCGAAGAAGATGTCCGTGCGCTTTACGACTACTTCATGCATGAAGTGGAACCGGTAAAGAATGAAGTGCAGCAGACCGAACTCGGCTTCCCGTTCAACATGCGCTTCGGTATCCGCGCATGGAACTGGCTCGCTCTGAACCATAAGGCCGGGTTCACGCCTGCGGGTAAGAACGAAGTCCAGGAACGTGGCCAGTATCTTGTCGAAGGTCCGGCACACTGCGCAGCCTGCCACAGCCCACGTAACATCCTGATGGCGCAGGACGGTATTCAGGCTGGCGACAAGGCCTTCCTTACGGGTGGCGTGGTCGATGGTTGGAATGCACCTTCGTTGCGTGGCCCACAGTCGGCGCCTCAGAAATGGTCCGTCGAGGAAATGGCTTCGTATCTCGCAACCGGTCGCAATGCACATTCAACTGCAAATGGCGAAATGGGGCTTGTTGTCGAACATTCCCTTCAGCATCTGACCGATGCCGACAATCTGGCGATCGCTGCTTTCCTTAAGGGGATCGACGGTGCAGCGGTTGAAGTTCCACAGAACTTTGCCGAGAAGGTTCCGACAGCATTGCCTGCAGCTCCTGCCGATGCTGCTGGTGAAGAGACTGCAAAGATGCTGACCGAAGCCTCTCCGAATATACCAGTCGGCGCACGCCTCTACATTGACAACTGTGCAGCTTGTCACTTTGTGACGGGCAAGGGCGCTCCTGGAATCTTCCCGGAATTGGCAAACAATGATCTGGTCACGGGTTCGGAAGTAAAGCCTCTGATCTCGATCATTCTGCATGGTGCAGAAGTGCCTTCGACCGAAAAGCGTCCAATGCGTCTGGTGATGCAGGGTTATGCCGACCGCTTGTCAAATGAGGAAGTCGCAGAGCTTGCAACTTTCGTTCGTTCTGCTTGGGGCAACAAAGCAGGTGCAGTTTCCGCAACCGATGTTTCAGCGGTGCGAGATCAGCCTTCGCATTAATGAAGAAGCGAAAAGCGGCTGCATAAAAATACAGCCGCTTTTTGAATACGAGATAAAAAAACACCCCCGCAGCCAAACGCGAGGGTATTTTTGTTTGGCTCGTTTGCAATCGATTAGAGATGATCGCGCGGGATGGTCTGGTTCCATTCGCGGGTGACAACCGATTCGCCATTTTCCTTCGCCGTCAGAACGCCGGAAATATAGAAGTTTTCGGCGTCGGAATGCATCTTGGTAGTGCTATCGATATCGATCATCCAGCCTTCGCGACCCATCTGATAAGCCTGCGTCAGCACATAGGATGCTGACAGTGGATCATTGTCATTGATGCGCAGTTCGCGCTTGAGACTATGGCTCAACTGCGTGCCAAGATCGTCAAAGCGTAGCACACCTTCGCCGAACAGACCGCCAATGCCTTCCGTCACATAGAGCGTTTCGCCGGTGACGTGATCCTGCTCGGTCCAGCGGCGTACGCTGCCCGGATCGAGCTGCGTCATTGGCGTTGTAGGGCCATGCGCTGGCTTCTGGAAGACAACCTTGGCATCAATGTCGGACACTGGGCGCACTGGCAGATCGAGAACCGACGAAGCGGTGTCGAGCGTCAGCGTCACGCGCTTTGGTGAAGGCCAGACCATCGGCCAGTAGCCGGTTGCAACCGAAAGACGGATGCGGTGGCCTTGCTTGAAGCTGTAGCCGCTGTCGTTGAGCTTGATCGCGATTTCGTAAGTCTTGCCCGGTACCAGCATTTCCGGCTTGTCATGGCCGTTGATGTGGTTGAGGTTGAAGACCTGATAGCTGACGCGGGTGATGCGGCCATCCGGCAGAATATCGCTCAAGCGCAGCGAAACCTGTGCAACCGGCTGATCGACGGTAAATGTCAGACGTGCAACCGGCGCGCCTAGAATTTCGAGATCTTCGGTCAAAACAGCGGTGTCGAAGTTGAGCGAGCCGCCATCGTCAAGACGCTGATCGGTTGGATGTTCACCCGGGCAACCTGTCGCCATCCATTCGCCGCCAGCCTTACCGTGGCTGTTTGGCGAGGAGATCGAAAGCATGCCCTTGGCGGCCTCGGCCTTGCCCAACGTGAAATCTGCACCAAGCGCGAAAGGCGTGTGTACGATTTCCGTCGATGGCCAGTTCTTTTCACCGACCCAGCGGCCATTGGTGAAGTCGCGCGAGCCGGTTGGCTCGATGGTATCGCAGACATAGGCGCGCAGCTTCGGCTCGTCCATGATGCTGGTCTCTTTGCCCTTGAGCCACTGGTCCCACCAGCGCACTGCTTCCTGAAGGAAGCCGATTGCCGGACCCGGAACACCATCCTGCGGATAGACATGGCCCCATGGGCCGATAATGCCGCGTGCAGGAACCTGAAGGTTTTCAAGCAGGCGTGGGACCGCGTTGGTGTAGCTGTCGGCCCATGCGCCAATAGCGAGCACCGGGCACTGGATCGCCGACCAGTCTTCGCAGATCGAGCCATGCTTCCAATATTCATCGTAATGCTGATGTTCGAGCCAGAGGGCAGGGAAGAACGGCAGACGCTCCAGACGTTCAATCCATGCATCGCGCCAACCGGCACCCACAATCGCCGGATCAAGCGGACGCGACTGATAGGCGAGCATGATCGTGCCCCACCACAGATTGTCGTTGAGCAGCAGGCCGCCCATGTAGTGAATGTCGTCGCGGAAGCGGTCGTCGGTCGAATAGGCGGTGATGATTGCCTTCAATGCAGGCGGACGGCATGCGGCGACCTGAAGGCCGTTGAAGCCACCCCAGCTTTTGCCCATCATGCCGACATTGCCGCTGCACCATGGTTGCGCGGCAATCCAGGCGATGACTTCCAGAGCATCGTCTTGTTCCTGCTGGATATATTCATCCGCCATGTGGCCGTCGGATTCACCCGTTCCGCGCATATCAACGCGGATTGCGGCATAACCGTTCTGCGCGAAATAACCATGCATCGGCTCGTCGCGGCCGCGCGTGCCATCGCGCTTACGATATGGAATATATTCGAGCACGGCAGGAACAGGATTTGCCTCGGCGCCTTCAGGCAGCCACAGGCGCGCGCCAAGACGGGTGCCATCCTTGAGAGTGATCCACAGATGCTCGGTGATATTGACGGTCATGATCGGTTCCAATGTCTATAAAGAGAAGCCGGTGCGGCATTAGCGCCGCATCGGTAGTTTAACTGGCAGCACGTGCTTTCAGGATGTCGTCCAGCCAGTCGCGGCGCAGCTCCGGAACGGATGTGATGAGCTGCTCCGTATAGGGCTCATAAGGCGGTTCGAAGATTGCCTTTGTGGTGCCGGTTTCGACCACCTTGCCCTTCTGCATCACCATGGTGCGGTCGGCGAGCCGACGTACGACGCCAAGGTCGTGGGTAATGAAGAGATATGACACTTGCAATTCATCCTGCAATTTCCGCAGGAGTCTCAGAATTTCTTCAGCGACCAGAGGGCCGAGCGCTGAAGTCACTTCATCGCAGATGATAAGATCAGGCTTTGCCGCCAGCGCACGTGCGATACACACACGCTGCTTTTGTCCGCCTGAAAGCGCGCCGGGAAGGCGGTCTGCAAAGTCGGCAGGCAGGCCGATGAGTTCAAGCAGACGCTTGACCTCGATCTCGCGCTGATCTTCATTCATCCCGAAATAGAACTTCATCGGGCGACCGATGATTTCACCCACTGTCTGGCGTGGATTTAGTGCCACGTCAGGGAGCTGATAAACCAGCTGAATGCGGCGCAGTTCTTCACGCGAACGCTTTTTGTAGTTCGCTTCGAGCCGCTGTCCAGCAAGGGTGATGATACCGCTCGAATGCGGCGGCAGGCCTGCAATCACACGCGCAAGCGTTGATTTGCCGGAACCGGATTCACCAACAACTGCAAGGGTTTCGCCGCGACGGATGTAGCAACCCACATCGGTCAGAACGAGTTTCTTGCCATAATAGGCGGTTGCGTTTTTCACTTCGAGCAGGATTTCGCCGGTCTTGTGCTCGGCCTGTTCGCCCGAAATGCTGGCTTCACGCTCAGACACCAGACGCTGGGTATATTCCTGCTTTGGCGCTTCGAGGATTTGCTCCGCAGAACCAAGCTCGACCATCTTGCCATGACGCAAAACCATGATGCGGTCGGCAATCTGCGCCACAACCGCAAGGTCATGCGTGATGTAAAGCGCTGCGGTGTTGTAACGCTGAATGAGGCTGCGCAGGAGGGCGAGCACTTCGATCTGTGTTGTTACGTCAAGCGCAGTTGTTGGCTCGTCCAGCACCAGAATATCCGGGCGGCAAGACATGGCCATGGCGACCATGGCACGCTGCAACTGACCACCGGAAACCTGATGCGGATAGCGATCACCAAAGGTGTCGGCGTCTGGAAGCTGCAATGTATGCAGCAGTTCCAGCATCCACGCTTTAGCTTCGGCTTTGGTCATGAGGCCGTGATAGAGCGGGCCTTCCATGATCTGATCGCCAATGCGGTGTGCCGGATTAAACGAAGCCGCCGCACTTTGCGCCACATAGGCGATGCGTGCGCCGCGCGCCTTTTCACGGGTCTCGCGGGTGCGGTCCATCAACGAAATATCGTCAACGACAATGGTGCCCTCGGCGATTTTGCAGCCGCCGCGGCCATAGCCCATGGCTGCAAGTCCAATGGTGGACTTGCCTGCGCCGGATTCACCAATCAGGCCAAGCACTTCGCCGCGCTTCAGCGTCACATCGACATGATCGACAAGTGTTGCGTCATTTGGGGCTTTAACGACGAGATCGGAGATTGAAAGAACGATATCCTTGCTCATCGATCAGCTCCCTGCGTGGTCGTGCGTCCGGCCAAAAGCCAGTCAACAACGAGGTTGACGCCAACGGTGAGGATGGCAATTGCAGCCGCCGGGAACAGCGGTGCGTAGAGGCCGTAGAGAATAGCCTGCTGGTTGTCCTTCACCATGCCGCCCCAATCCGCAAATGGCGGCTGGATACCAAGGCCGAGGAACGACAGACCGGCAACGAAGAGGAAGGTAAAGCAGAAACGCAGGCCGAATTCCGCGATCAGCGGTGGCAATGTGTTCGGCAGGATTTCACGCCAGATCAGCCAGCCAAGACCTTCACCGCGAAGACGGGCGGTTTCGGCATATTCCAGCACATTGACACCCTGCGCCACGATGCGCGCCAAACGGAACACGCGGGTGGAATCGAGCAATGCGATAGTGACGATCAGAACCGGCAGCGATGAGCCGAGCGCCTGCAGGATGACGAGCGCCGAAATGAGCACCGGAATGCACATGACGGTATCGACAATGCGGGACAGAACCGTATCGACCCAGCCGCCGAAAATGGCAGCGAGGAAGCCGAGCGGCACGCCAACGCTGAACGACAGGAGTGATGCAGCCAGCGAGACGCCAATCGACATCTGCGCACCAAAAAGCAGGCGCGAGAGCATGTCGCGGCCATTCTGATCAAGGCCAAACCAGAACTGTGCCGATGGGGGATCAAACGGCGCGCCGACGATTTCTTCCTGTCCATAAGGCGCGATCAGCGGGCCAAACAGGAACATGAGAAGGCACAGGGTGACGATAGCGAGACCAACCCACGCCGTCAGGGGAATAGATTTCTTCATTGTCTTCATCGTGGGTGCCTCAGGCGCGGATTGAGCGCGATGGCAGCGACATCGGCAATGATATTGAGAATGACATAGGCCGCACCGAAGACGAGGGCCGCAGCCTGCACGAGTGGAAGGTCCCGCTTGGAAACTGCATCAACCATGAAGCGGCCAAGGCCGTTATAGTTGAACACGGCTTCGACAAGCACCACGCCAGTGATGAGGTAAGCAATGTTGAAAGCCACCACATTGACGATAGGCGCCGCCGCATTGGGTAGGGCGTGCTTGGTCACGACGCGCTTGGTCCGCAAGCCCTTGAGATATGCCGTTTCAACATAAGCCTGATCCATGACTGACAGCACGGCGGTACGGGTCATTCGCATCATCTGCGCAACGGTGACGAGAACCAGTGTCAGTGCGGGCAGGGCAGTCGCCTGAATCCATTCGAGAAACGTCATGCCTTCATAGGTGTCGGCGAGACTTGGCAGGAGGTTGAAGCGGATCGATAAAAACAGGATCAGCAACAGGCCGAGGAAATATTCAGGTAGAGAAACAAAAAACAGCGCTACGATATTGATAACACGATCAAAAATGCCGCCACGCTTTACCGCAGTGATGAGGCCGAGAAAAATAGCGATAGGAACGCTAACGACAGCGGCAAAGGCTGCAAGGGCCATCGTGTTCCAGAAACGCGGCCACAGGAGGTCGGCCACCGGCTGCTGGTTGGCAAGCGAGGTGCCAAGGTCGCCAGTAACGAAACCAGTAAGCCAAGAGAAATAGCGTGCAAGGAGTGGTTGGTTAAGACCGAGGCTTTCGCGCAGCGTGGCGAGCGCTTCCGGCGTGGCATTCTGGCCGAGGATAGCAGAGGCAACGTCACCCGGTAAAATCTGCGTGCCGGCAAAAATCAACGCCGACACGAGGAGTAGCGTGAGGGCACCAAGCCCTACACGCTTGAGGATAAGAACGAACATTATGCTTCCAGCCAGACTTTTTCCGCGAGACGCGCACCCATAAGGTTGAACATCGGATGCGTGGTCACGCCCTTGAGCTTCTTGGAGGTAGCGTCGAGATAGTCACCGAACATAGGAATAAGCGCGCCGCCATCATTGCTGATCATGGCCTGCAATTCGGCATAGATCTCTTTGCGCTTGGCCAGATCGAGCATTGCACGGGCTTCGAGCAGCTTGGCGTCAAAATCAGCGCTCTTCCAATGCGTATCGTTTTGCGAAGCGTTGGATGCATAAGCGATCGACAGGGCCTGATCAGCAGTCGGACGACCACCACGATAGGACATGCAGAATGGCGCTTTCATCCAGACATTGTCCCAATATCCGTCTGCTGGCTCACGCTTGATATCGATCTCGATGCCCGACTTGGCGGCGGCGGTGCGGAAGATAGCTGCTGCGTCGACGGCGCCAGTAAAGGCGGCATCCGAGGCGGACAGCTGAATTTTCAGCGAATCCATACCAGCCTGCTTCAAATAAAACTTGGCCTTTTCCGGATCGTAGGCACGCTGTGGCAGTGCTGCGTCGAAGAAGGGGTCAGTGCTTGGAATGGGATTGTCGTTGCCCAGTCGTCCATATCCGCGCAAGGCTGTCTTGAGCAGCTGATCGCGGTCGATGGCATGCTTGACTGCAAGACGGACATTGTTGTCGGTAAATGGCGCCTGCGTGCAATCCATCAGGAAAGAGAAATGCTGGCCACCAGAAGACTGGACGATATTGAGGTTCGGGTTGCGCTTCAACAGATCGACGGTCTTGAAGTCAAGCTGGTTGATGGCGTGGACCTGACCGGACATCATGGCGTTGGTACGGGCAGACACGTCGTTGATGACGATCACTTCAACCGCATCGACCCATGCCGAATTTGGCTTCCAGTAGCTTTCATTGCGCGTGAAACGCGAACGCACGCCTGGCTGGAAACGCTCGAAAACGAAAGGTCCGGTGCCAACCGGCTTGTTGAAATCGGTCCAGCCCTTCGGAACCACGAGGAAGTGGTAGTCAGACAGGATGTAAGGCAGATCAGCATTGCCGCTATTCAGCGTAATCTTGACTGTGCCAGCGTCAACCTTGACGACATCGGTGAATTCTGACGCCAACGAGCGCGCACCGGATGTGGTTTCGCCGCGATGCAGGTTGATCGAATAGATGATGTCATCGGCATCAAGCGTCTTGCCATTGTGGAAAGTCACGCCCTGACGAACCTTGAAGGTCCATTCCTTGGCGTCGGCAGATGGCTCCCAGCTTTCAAACAGCTCAGGCACAGCCTTGTTGTTGGCGTCGATTTCGACGAGGCCGTTCATCAGCATGTAAGCCTGATTGACCGGAACCCAATCCTTCAGAAGGCGCGGATCGAAATTGTCGGTGGTGGAGCCGCCGCCAATGCCGAGCTTAAGAACTCCGCCTTTCTGTGGGGTGCCCTCCGTTGCGGCGGCTGCCGGCGAGGTGTTCAGGCCGCTCATGCCGGTGACGGCGAGGAGGCCAAAACCTGCGGCGCCTGTCATGAAGGTGCGGCGGGAGAGGTTAAAATCGTTTCGGTGCTCAGTCATGCGTTACCCCTATTGAAGTCTTAGCTTGTATTTTATGCATAGCTAATTCGATTTTGCGGGTTGGACTAGCCCACACATCCCTCCGTTTTCAAGGGTTCTAGGTGGTTTTTCTGGTATGACTTTTATGCATACCCCCATGCCAAATGTCCTCTTGGCTTTTACGCGAACAGGAATAAAGGAGCACTCCACAGTGACCTGCGGGGGCATATTCTTCTGTAAAAGAAGCGGCTTCTGCGATTGAATTCTTGCTGATCGTGGAGATCAAAATGGGTTTGCCGGATATCGTTGGCTTGTTGGGCGCAGTCTTTTATCTTTCTGCTTATGCCCTGATTCAGCTGCGGATTTACACGGTGGACGATGCCATCATCACGGTGCTCAATATCCTGGGCGGTATAGCGCTAATCTATTCACTTTCGTGGAACTTCAATCTGGGTTCCATCATCACGCAAATCGCGTGGCTTGTCTTTACAATTGTTGGCTATGTGCGTTTCCGCGTGATAGCGCGCCGCCGCGCAGCTATTGTACCTGCCGAATAAGTATCATCATCTTTATGTGATCGAATCTGCTCCGTTGCTGGTTATCAGCCAATCGGACACTTCACGCACAATTTTACGCTGATGGCGGTCGGCTGGCCGCATCAGATAGAAATAGGCGTCGGATCGCATCATGTGTTCGTGGACAGGTACAAGCGTACCTGCTGCAAGCTGCTCCTTGATGAGCCATGTCCAGCCAAGCGTAATTCCTATACCTTGTGTAGCCGCTGCAACGCAGAGGCCATAGTCACCTAGCCGCCATTCAAGTGCGCCGGGAGGAGGAGAGAGGCGGGCATCCTGCCACCATTCTGGCCAACCTTGCCATTCGCGCATTGTATCTTCTATTGAAAGAAGAACAGGTGTTTCCTGCTCCATAATACTGGCTGTGCCGGGCGCTGAAACCGGAACGACTTCTTCACGTCCGAGCACTGTGAGGTTCACTCCAATGGGGCGTTCTTTGCGATAGAAAAGGGCTAGGTCAAATTCGTCCAGACGTAAATGCGCCACATCGTCGGTTACGCGCAGCCGGATTTCGATACCGGGAATTTCTGCTTTAAGCATTCCTACACGCGACAGGAACCATTGATCGGCAATCCCACGTGAGCAGGCTATGGTGATCTGTCGAGGGCCGGTCCATGCACGCAGACCGTCGGTGACTGCGGTCAAATCACCAAGCAAACGGCTGACATCGGAGGCGTAGCTTTCACCCATAGTGGTCAGCTGAACGCCGACGGGGAGGCGATTGAACAGCTTCGAGCCGATAAAGGCTTCCAGCTTGCCAATCTGACGACTGACAGCACTCTGAGTAAGGCCGAGTTCCAGACCCGCGCGCGAAAAGCTGCCAAGACGCGCAGCACTGTCGAACACAACGAGCGCGTTAAGCGGCGGCATAGATTGGCGTCCACCTGCCATGAAAATTCTCCAGAAGAATGAGGCTGTTGTTAATGCGATCTCGCCTCCACTGCAAGATCGCTCAACATGCGCGAATGCGCCCTTTTTTGATTTCTTCCATTTTGGAAGAAGTTCAATTCGGAACGACTATCTAATCATTTCACAAACTTTTCGGCATGGTCACGCTGAACCAGCATTCGTTAAAAACGAGGTCTATCGTGATCGATAATCGTACTGCCCCTTATGCAATTTTCCTTCTTCGTCTCGCACTAGGCATTCTTTTCCTTGCCCATGCTGGACTGAAAATATTTGTATTCACACCTGCAGGAACTGCAGCATTCTTTGGTTCGCTCGGTCTGCCGGGCTGGTTTGCCTATGTCACCATTCTCTGGGAAGTGGTTGGTGCAGTCGCGCTGATTATCGGCATTTATCCACGTGTTGCAGCCGTTGCTCTGATCCCGATCCTTCTGGGTGCAATTTTTACGGTTCACGGCGCTGCCGGGTTCTTCTTCACCAATACTAATGGCGGTTGGGAGTTTCCCGCATTCTGGATCGTGGGCGTTCTCGTCGTAGCACTGGCCGGCAATGGCGCCTATACTATCAAGCCTGCTGCGTCTGGCCGGTGAACAGTAGATAGCCGTTTAACGAATTCTCGCGGGGCAGGGTGTCTCTCCGCGTAGCTTACCTGATTACGAGGAAAGCGCTATGCTGGTAGATGGGAAGTGGACGGAGGACTGGCAGCCGGTCCAAGCCAAGGACGAAAAAGGCGGCTTCGTGCGCCAGATTTCAGGCTTTCGAAACTGGGTAACGCCTGATGGCAGGGCGGGGCCGACAGGCGAGGCGGGTTTTAAGGCGGAAGCCGGTCGTTACCATTTATATGTTGCTTATATCTGTCCGTGGGCCTCGCGCACGTTGATCGGACGTAAACTTAAGAGACTTGAAGATGTTATCTCTGTATCTGTGGTGGAACCTGCTCTGACCAATCAAGGTTGGCGGTTTGGCGATTATCCCGGTGCAGATCGTGATATCGTCAACGGCGCGACCTACATGCATGAAATCTATACGAAAGCCGATCCGCATTATACTGGCCGTGCAACCGTACCTGTGCTGTGGGACAAGCATAAGCAGACCATCGTCAACAATGAGTCTGCTGATATTTTGCGTATGCTCAATTCAGGTTTTGGCAACCTAGCTCGATCTGATTTCGATCTTTATCCAGAAGCATTGCGTTCAGAGATCGACGCGTTGAATGAACGTATTTACCCACGCCTCAATAATGGTGTTTATCGGGCCGGTTTTGCCACGACACAAATTGCGTATGACGAAGCTTTCCTCGACGTATTCGGTATGATGTTTGAGTTGGAAAACAGGCTCACCGACCATGGTCCGTTCTTGTTTGGCGATAGTCTGACAGAAACAGATATCAGGCTGTTTGTAACTCTCGTTCGCTTCGACGCTGCATACCATGGCTTGTTCAAATGCAATCTTCGCCAACTTAAGGATTGTCCGGGCCTGAGCGCATGGCTATTGCGTGTTTTAGAAATTCCGGGTGTCTGCGAAACAGTCAATATCGACCACATTAAACGTGGCTATTATTCAATCAAGACATTGAACCCGACAGGTATTGTACCGCTTGGCCCTGATTTACCCGGGATACTCAGTGTTCAAATCTAAACGATTGCTTTAATTATTTCCATATTCTGGCTATTTTACGCAAAACACGCGTAAAAATAGCCAAAATGGAAACAGTCAATGGATCGGCTTGATAGTGAACGGATGTTTGTTGCCGTACTGGATACGGGCAGCTTTTCTGCGGCCGCTCAGCGCCTCGGCACAAGCAGCGGGCAGGCCTCCAAGCTCATATCCAAGCTTGAGGCTGCTCTGGGCGTTCAACTCATAAAAAGGACCACCAGAGCGCTTTCTCCGACCGAGGTCGGGTACGCATATTATGAGCGGATCAAAGGGTTGTTACATGATTTTGATGCGCTGGATGCATCTGTGCGTAATGCATCTGGTGCGCCGAGTGGGCGAATAAGGCTTACCGCGCCCATGTCTTTCGGAACGCTACAGCTGACACCGGTGCTGCTTGCATTTGCCAAATCATTTCCAGAGATTCAAATAGACGTCAATTTTTCCGACCGTATCGTCAACCTCGTGGATGAAGGCTTTGATATTGGGGTCCGGATAGGTAAACCGCTGGATAGCACTCTCATCGCAAGGCGATTGTGCGATGCCCGCGTCGTACTCGTGGCCGCGCCGGGTTATATTCGTGAGCAGGGCGCACCGCAGCATCCACGCGATCTATCCAGACATAATTGTATCGTCGATACGAATTTCCGCGAGCCGTTTGTTTGGCGCTTTGTACCGTCGTCAGATGGTGAAACGCAATCTGTCAGCATTTCAGGGCGGCTTCAGTTTTCAAATGGTGAAGCCTGTCTGCAAGCTGCGAGCGCTGGATTGGGGATTGCACACGTACCCACTTTTATAGCCGGTCCATTCATTCGTGATGGTGAGGTGCAACGGTTGCTCGGTGAGTTTGAAGACAGACCACTTGGTATCTATGCGGTTTATCCGCCAGCCCGGCATCTGGCTATAAAGGTCAGAGCGCTGGTCGATTATCTGGCCGATAACTTCCGTGGGGAACCAGCATGGGATCGCGGCTGGAACTCACATCTCTCGTAGATTTCAAGGGATATTCTGGAAGTCTTATTTCTCGTTGAATCGATACCATCCGCGAAAGACCCTTACAAAGTGTGCATGATGGTCTCTTCCAGAAGTGGCGGCGTTACTACTTAGATAGACCTTTAAATGAGCCAGGCGCGTCAAAGGTAAATACTCAGCTAGGCATGCAGCACTAAACGGCTCCATCACAATATTTTCCATTCGCACGATGCGATGAATTACTGAGTATATTTGGCCATCTTTGGCTAATCGCTCCTGGCTGATGCGCTTTTGGGGAACTGCAAAGTTTCGTGTCTCATTCGTCATGAGCTCGTTCCAATCCATGTCTTATCTAGGCCGAATACGCATGATCGGTTGGCTTGATAGCTTTTGTAAAACAGTAAACCCAGCTTCATTTTCCAGAAGTTGAATTGCAGCGTCCGCGACAGCCGTTATGCACGAACGCGGCATTATTTCTCACTGCGTTTGCTCGTTATGGACGTGACGCGCGATGAACGTGAGCGGGAAAAACCACCGCATGAACGCCTTAAGATATTGGCCAGTTTCGTCCAATCTTTTGATGGTGCTGTCATTTGATGATGAGCCTTTTTCAGTTCACCTTTACTGGCAGCGTGCTTCTCGTCGTGTTGTGGATTGATGGGCAAAGCTCGCTCTGTAGTGTTGTTGATATTTTCTGCTGCCATGATGCCTCCTGGTGATCTGTTTAACGCTTTCGTGAAGTGCGATCCGAACAATGAGAAAAAGTCTTCGGAAATGCAGTTCGCTAAAACAATCTATTAGAACGCTCTGACGAGCGCGCTGCCGGTATTAGTCAAAGGAATATCGAACATGTGGCGACTGCTGCGGCAGCATCGATAAAAGACCTGCCAACAGCAGGTTTTACCTGTTCTAATTTGTTCATAGGTGGATCCGATATTCCGGGATTGGATACACCAAATTATGTATTAGTATTCCACCATACTACCTTTAGTCGTAAATCGCGCATGAATTCGTGGGCGAAATGATCTATGTATCGTTGAATAAAGTGAAACGGGGAGAAAAAGCCCGTTATTACAACCGATAAGCCATTGGTATCATTCATAAGTAGCATCAGAATGCTGAAACCAACTGGCTGCAAAAAAATGTGGCAGCCATGTTGAATTGTCACATCTGCTGCAAAGTTAAAAATGTCACTTTGATTTCTTTGCGGGCACGTCGACCAGCCCCGCTCTGTCCGGCTAGTCGGGGTTGCAAGGGCAGAGCGGGGCGGATGGTTTGGCTTTCTCGGCTTTTGCTTTGGGCCTATCGGATAGGCCCAGTCGGCCTCGAACTGAGCGGGCCACGCTTCATCTGAGCTTATAATAGAAACTTGCCAAGGGCATCCCGAGTTTCTTCGTTCTGCGACATCACAGTTCCTCACATCGATCGATGGCCCATGCGACATTTTCCACTGTGCCGCGAAGGGCATTCTCAAAGACTTCTTCCAGCCTGATCCGGAGCTGGTAGCATCGGAGCCTTTTGGTATGGCGAAGACGATCGGTACAGTGGGCTTCGAAGAAGCGAGCCTGTTTTTCCATGCACTCCAGCCAGTTGCGCCAGAACAAGATATTGGCGACATCATAGAGTTTTTGGAAAAGCTATCCCAAGTGCATCATGCCGTTGATGAGGCTATCTGATTATGCTGCTTCCTGCAAAAGGGAGGCGAACACTTCAGCGGGTGTCTTGAATCCAAGACACTTGCGCGGGGTTGCGTTGA
>Ga0308157_10003204_pt1 | contig 24396 bp, 19 predicted proteins | sample PhyBR1_FD_201035 | JGI IMG/M metagenome (GOLD analysis project Ga0308157, IMG submission 201035) | Phyllosphere microbial communities from UC Gill Tract Community Farm, Albany, California, United States - DLSLB.R1 | ecosystem: Host-associated > Plants > Phyllosphere > Unclassified | place: USA...
GCGGCGTGTGGAAATCGCCGGCCGGACTGGATGCCGCCATGCTCGGCGTCAGTTCAATGACGGTGCCGATGACCGATGAGGACAACGGCCTGCTCAACCCGCAGGGCTTGAACTGCCTGCGCACCTTCCCGGTCTTCGGCCGCGTGGTCTGGGGCGCGCGCACCATGCGCGGCGCCGACGCCTTCGGCGACGAGTACAAATACATCGCGGTGCGCCGCACCGCCTTGTTCATCGAGGAATCGTTGTACCGCGCGCTGAAGTGGGTGGTGTTCGAGCCCAACGACGAGCCCTTGTGGGGGCAGATCCGCCTCAACGTCGGCGCCTTCATGCACAACCTGTTCCGCCAGGGCGCGTTCCAGGGCGCATCGGCGCGCGACGCGTATTTTGTCCGCTGCGACGCCTCGACCACCACGCAGAACGACATCAATCTGGGCATCGTCAACGTCAACGTCGGCTTCGCGCCGTTGAAGCCGGCGGAATTCGTGGTGATCCGGCTGCAGCAGATCGCCGGACAAATCGAAACCTGAGGGGGCGATCATGGCTCAATTTACCGTCAATCCACTGCGCTTCGACCCCTACCAGAACTTCAAGTTCCGCATCAAATGGGGCAACGATTTTGTCGCCGGGGTCAGCAAGATCAGCGGGCTCAAACGGACCACCGAGGTGGTGCGGCACCGCGAGGGCGGCGATCCCAGCTCCAGCCGCAAGTCGCCCGGCCGCACCGAATTCGACGCCATCACCGTCGAGCGCGGCGTCACGCACGACAAGGACTTCGAGCAGTGGGCCAACAAGGTGTGGAACTACGGCTCCGGCCTGGGCAAGGAAGTGTCGCTCAAGGATTTCCGCAAGGACCTGGTGATCGAAGTGTACAACGAGGCCGGGCAGCTGGCGATCCGCTACAAGGTGTATCGCTGCTGGGTGTCGGAGTTCCTGGCCGCCTCGGATCTCGACGCCAACGCCAACGCCGTGCTGATCCAGCACCTAAAGCTGGAAAACGAGGGCTGGGAGCGCGATTACGAGGTGCCGGAGCCTTCCGAACCGACCTTCACGGAACCACCAGGCTGACGAGGCGCCCATGCGCACACCAGGCACGGCCGAGCTGCTGGACATCTGGGACGTGGGGCAGCCGCTGCCGCCGGCGCGCCGGGCCTTGCTGCTGTTGTCCGCCGCCTACCCGGAGCGGGACGACATCGCCAGCTGGCCGCTGGGCTACATCAACCGGCAACTGATCGTGCTGCGCCAGCGGCTGTTTGGCCACGCCCTGGTGTGCCTGGCCGATTGCCTCGCCTGCGAGGAAGTGGTCGAAATCGAGATGCCCATGGACGCACTGCTGAACGCAAACGAAATGGCCGATGGCACGCACCGCATCCACAGCGAAGGCTGCGACGTGCGCTTCCACCTGCCCACCGCGCATGACCTGCTGCTGGCGACGGACGGGACGACGCCGGGACGCTTGCTGGCGCGCACCATCGACAGCGCCTGTCGCGATGGCGTGAACGTCCCGCCGGCCGAGCTTGGCGAGGCCACGCTGGCGGCCGTCGAGCAGGCGATCGAGCAGGCCGATCCGCTGGCGCATATCGCCTTCGCGATGACCTGCCCGGCATGCGGGCACGAATGGAGCACGGACCTGCACATTATCGACGTGTTGTGGGCCGAGATCGGCGCGTGCGCGCGCCGGGTCTTGAGCGAGGTAGGCCGGCTTGCGCAAGCGTTCGGCTGGCGCGAGAGCGATATCCTGGCGATGTCGTCCACGCGGCGTAACCACTATCTGGAATGGCTGGAGACCTGATGCGAAACGGCGAACACAGCACGGGCGGCGCGGCGGACGCGGCACAAGCGGCCGCGCCTGCGCACGCCCCGGCCGAAGCCGGGGGCGGAACGGCCCTGAGTGGCTGGCTGGACCGCATCGCCTCGCGCAGCCGGCCGGACGCACCATCCGCACACGCATTGCGGCCACGCCTGCCCTATCCTTTCGAGGCGATGCAATTCGCCACCGCCGATGCCGGGCCACGCATGCCGCCTCCTCACGAGTTGCGGGCCCAGCCGGAGGAAGCCGTCTCCACGATGCCGCGCGCCGCCCGGGCCGATGACCTGGCCACAACCACCGCGTCCGATCCGATCCGCCCAGCCATCACAATGCCTGCGGCCATCGCGCCACTCGACCAGACTGTTACGGCCCCGTCGCCGCGGCAACGACATGAAGCGCGTCCCGTCGCCTCCGCGCAACCGGCTGGCCGCGTGGAACTGGAGCCGGCCAAAGTGGAGCGCGCACCGCTCGATCGCGATGCTCACGCCCCATCCGCGATCCCGTCCGTGCCTGCCCACCCGGTCGCACCGTCCCAGCCCGGACGCCTGGCGCCATCCCGGCTCGCGCACCTGGCGCCGGTTGCCTCCGGCCGACTGCTCGCCGCACCCGCTCACAACGAGACGCCCTCGGCATCCACACCAGCCAGGCAGGATGACCATGGCGCAGCGCACGCAACGCCGCGCCGCGCGGCGCCCGCGCCTGTCGGCAAACCAGCGCCGCAGCCAATCGAAGCGTCTGCCGCCACCATGCGGCCCGCCGGCGCCGAGCGGCCCCAGCCCGCATTGCGCGGCGCCCCGCCACAGCAAGCGCCACTCATTGCCAAGCCGTCCGCCGCGGCGGCTCAGGAAATCACCATCGACATTCATATTGGGCGTATCGATGTGCGCGCACCCGCCGGCGCGCCGGCGCCCACAGCTGTGCAGGCGCCGCCGCAGCGCGGGAGCGACGCCTTGAACAGCTACCTGTCACGCCGCGCACGGGGAGCGCGCTCATGAGCAGCCCCCTGGCGCTGGCGGCGGTCACCGCCATCCTCAAGGACGTCCTCAACGACGGCCTGATCAACAACGACCTGGCGCAGGTCGGATCACTGCTGGTGAGCGCTTTGCCCCCGGACCGGATTCCGGTCGGCGAGACCGAGGAGAACCGCCTCAACCTGTTCCTGTACCAGATCACGCCCAACCAGGGCTGGCGCAACGTCGGCCTGCCGTCGCAGGGGCCGGGCGGCGAGCGCCTCAGCAACGCGCCACTGGCGCTGAACCTGCACTACATGCTGACCGCCTACGGCAGCGGCGACCTCAACGCCGAGATCCTGCTGGGCTACGCCATGGAAATCCTGAGCGACATGCCGATGCTGCCGCGCGCCGCGATCCGGCGGTCGCTCAGCCCGAACAACCCGGTCAACGTCAACCTGATTCCGCCGGACACCGACGGCCGCACCGCGATCGACTTGGCCGACCAGCTGGAATTGGTCAAGATAACGCCGAGCTACCCCAGCGCGGACGAACTGTCCCGCCTGTGGACCGCGATGCAGGCGCGCTACCGGCCCACGGTCGTGTACCAGGTCTCGACCGTGCTGATCCAGCATAACCGTCCGGTGCGCTCGCCGCTGCCCGTGCTGCAACGCGGCGCCGGCGACCAGGGCGTCCACAGCCAGCCCGACCTGCAAGTGCCGCCGTCCAGCATCCCGGCGCTGACGTCGATCGCCATCGTGAGCGCCGACGGCTTCCACCTCACCGCCGAGCTCGGCGACACGCTGGCGTTGGCGGGCGCCCAATTGAGCGGCGACACCGTCACCGCCGAATTCAAGCACGCCTTGCTGCCGGTGCCGCTCGAGTTGCCGCTGGCGGCGGGCGCCACTTCGCACAAGGCGCTGGTCACGCTTCCGCCGTCCGGCAGCGGCACCGCCGACAGTGACTGGCCGGCCGGCCAATACACGGTCGCCCTGCGCATCGACAACGCGGGCAAGCCGACGCGCCGGACCAATGAAATCGGCTTCAGCCTGGCCCCCCGTCTGTCGCCGCAGCCCACATTGAGCGCACCGCCCGGCCCGTTCGATCTCACACTGCATGTGTTCCCGCAAATCTGGCCGGGCCAGCGGATCGACATCTTTGTCGGCGGCGAACCGTTCAGGCCGGCGCCGGTGGCCGTGAAGTCCGCGCAGATCACCGTCACGCTGGCCGGGTTGGCGGCATCGGAAACGCCGCTGCCGGTGGCGCTGCGCGTGGACGGCGTCGACAGCATCCTGGTACGCGACCTCGGCGCGCGGCCGCCCAGCTTCGATCCACTGCAATCCATCACCGTACCGGGGTAGCGCCATGCCTGCCGACGACGTCGATTTCGCCCGCAACAACCAGGCCTGCATCGAGGCCGGACTGGCGTGGCTGCGCGCTTGCCTGTTGGCCGAAGAGCGGCGGCTCGCGCCGGGCCTGCCGCCATTGACCCGCAAGCCGCCGGCCGTGGAACCCGAGGCACGCTGGCCCTGGCGGCGCAAGGCGCAAGCTCAACAGGACCTGCCACCGGCCGGCGACGCCCCGCAAGCGGAGCCAGCCAGCGCCGGCGGGCTCGCCGAGGCCCGCCTGGCCTTCGACAACGCCGCCGCCGCGCAGCCATCGCCCGCGCTGGTGTCGCTGGCCGACGGCATGGGCCTGAACCCCTTCGAGCGGGACATGCTGCTGCTCGCGGCCGCGCCGGAACTCGATCCCGACATGCCCGCCCTGATCGCGTCCGCACAAGGCGATCCGTATCGGCGCTCGCCCACTTTCGCGCTTGGCATGAGCCTGTTCAAAACCGCCGGCTGGGACGCGATGGCGCCGGAACGCCCCCTGCGCGCCATGCAACTGCTGGAGATCCACCAATCCGGCGCCGACTCGCTGCTGGCCGCGCCACTGAGGATCGACGAACGGATCGCCGCCTACATCAAGGGACTCAACTACCTGGACGAACGCATCGAGGCACTGGTGACGCCCGTCGTCCCGCCAGCGCAACTGCCGCCGCACCAGCAGCAGGTGGCGCAACAGCTGTCGTACTGGCTGGCACCCGACGGTGGCAGCGGCATCGTCCAATTGCTGGGCGCCGACACCAGTTCCAAGCGCGACGTGCTGGCCACGGCCGCCGCCTCGGCGGGCCGCCGCTTGATGGCGCTCCCGGCAGGCGCCCTGCCCGCGCAGCCGCAGGACATGGAACGCTTCCTGCAACTGTGGCAGCGCGAAACCAGGCTGCTGCCGCTGACCCTGCTGATCGAGGGCGCGGAAACACACGCGGACCATGAGGATGGCGACAAGCCGCAGCCGTTGCCCACCCGGCTGCCGCAACGGCTGCCTGGCACCGTCTTCGTCGACGCCCGGTTTGCCGACGCCGCCTGGGGCAGCACCGCGGTCGTCCTGGTCGACCCGCCGCTCGCGACCGAGCGCGCCACCTTATGGCACCAGGCATTGATGGCGCGCGGCATCGCCGTTCCCGACGAGTCGGCGCTGACCAGGCTGGCCAACGAATTCCAACTGTCGGCCTCGCGCATCGCCGCCCTCGCGGCGGGCGTGGCCCCGGCCGCCAACCTGGAGCCGCCGGTGCGCGCGGCCTGGAACGCCTGCGTCGAACACACCGCGGGCGCGCTGGACGGCCTGGCCCAGCGCATCGTCGTACGCGCCGCGCTGGACGATGTCGCGCTGCCGCCGCACGAGAAGCAGCAATTGCGCCGGCTGGTCGAACACGCCGGCCAGCGCATCGCCGTGCTCAACGACTACGGCTTCGCGGCGCACGCCAACCGGGGCCTGGGCATGGCCGCCCTGCTGCACGGCGAGAGCGGCACCGGCAAGACAATGGCGGCCGAAGCCGTGGCCCAGGCCTTGTCGCTGGCGCTGTTCCGGGTCGACCTGTCGGCCGTGGTCAGCAAATACATCGGCGAGACCTCCAAGAACCTGCGCCGGGTGTTCGACGCGGCCGAGGGCGGCGGCGCCGTCCTGCTGTTCGACGAGGCCGACGCGGTGTTCGGCAAGCGCAGCGAGGTGAAGGACAGCCACGACCGCTACGCCAACATCGACATCAACTACCTGCTCACACGCATGGAACAATTCCCCGGCGTGACGCTGCTGGCCACCAATATGAAACACGCGCTCGATCAAGCCTTCATGCGGCGGCTGCGGTTCATCATCGGATTCCCATTCCCCGGCGTCGCCGAGCGCAAGGAGATCTGGTCCAGGGTCTTCCCCGATCCCGGCCGGCTCGACAGCAAGCACCTGGACCTGGACCGCCTGGCCCGCTTCGCGATGACCGGCGGCGCCATCTTCAACGCGGCGCTGGCGGCGGCCCACAACGCCGCCGCCGCCCGCGCCGATATCGGCATGCCCCATATCCTGGACGCCATTCGCTGGGAATTGCTGAAGATCGGCCGCCCGGTCGCCGAGAGCGAGTTTGCCTGGACGCCCGCGAACACGGCAACCCCAGTCCAGCCGCCCGTGGAGGTGCCGGCATGAAGATCCGCTGCGTGATCGACGGCCTGACGCTGCATGGCATGACGCTGTCGCCGCTTGAACGCCTGCAACTGGAGCGTGCCCTGCAAGCCCAGCTGACCAGCGCCTTGCGCGCCGGCTGGATCGGGACGACTTCCGCCGGCACCTCGCCGTCGCCGGCTCACCACCTGAGGATCGACCTGTCTCAGGCCACGGCGCCGCTCGGCCACTCGCTGGGACAGGCGCTGGGCGCCGCCCTGTCGCCCGGCGCCGGCGATAGCACCGGCTTGTCATCTGCGGGCGGCATTGGCGCCGGCACGTCGGCCACCGGCATTGCGAGGAGCCGCTGATGTTCGCCGCCCAACAATCATCCCGCACCGCCGCCCATCCGGTCCAGCCGGCTCTGTTGCAACGCAAATGCTCTTGCTCCGAGCAAGGCGGCAGCTGCGAGCGCTGCAGCGCATCCGGCAATCTGGCGCGCGCGTCCAGCAACGCGGCGGCGCCCGGTGGCGCGCCGGCCAGCGTCGGCCGCGTGCTCGACAGCCCGGGCCAAGGCCTGGACACCGCCACCAAAGGCCTGATGGAGTCGCGCTTCGGCCACGACTTCTCGCATGTGCGCATCCACGCCGACAGCGAAGCCAACGCTTCCGCCAGCGCGATCCACGCGTCAGCCTACACGGTCGGCAATCACGTCGCCTTCGCCGGCGGGCGCTACCAGCCGGGCGATCCGGACGGACAAATGCTGCTGGCCCATGAGTTGACTCACGTGGTCCAGCAAGGCGGCACCAAAGGCCCGCTGCAACGCTCGCCAGACGGCGAAGTCACGATGCAGGACAACGCGGCGGACGAGGACCAGGCCGACATCGCCGCCGAGGCCGTGTCCTTCGGCTGGAAGGTGAACGTGCCGGCCAAGCAGTCCGCGGCCGGCGTGGCCAAGGCGCCGCTCACGTACGGCGACGCGGCCGGCGGCTGCGGGATCTGCTACCGGGGCAACGTGCGCCAGGTCGGCACCGACGCCCACGAGCAGATCCAGGCCGCCATGCAAGCCATGTACCGATTCCTGCTGCCCAATTTCGTGATCCAGCCCAAGAAGAAGGCGCCCTTCCTGGCGCTCGATCCCAAGAAGGTCAAAGGCCTGAGCAAGGCGTTGAAGAAGGCCAAGGGCGTCTTCAAAAAACTGGTGCCCGACCTGATCATGGCAACGCCCACCGGCTTCGCGCTGGGCGAAATCAAACCCTTCAACTCCGAAGGCCTGATCGAAGGCGAAGCCAAGCTTCAACTGTACGAGCACTTCCTCAAGGAACGCTACCTGGGCGTCAATCCCGGCCTGACCATCGAACGGATGAAGCTGCCCCCGCCGCCGCCGCTGCCCTTCCTCGATCCGCTGGCGATCACCTGCCGGCAATGGCTGGGCGTGCTCCCGCCCGCCAACGGTTTGTATATGTATCTCTGCACGCCACCGTTCAGCAACGACCTCAGGAGGAAGTGCCGCTGCGTCGGCGACGCCAAGGAGGGAGAGGACAAGGCCACCAAGACCACCAACAAGGGCTTCGGAATCTCGATCGGCAGCACCAGCACCAGCATGTACAGCGCCGGCATCGGCGTGTCGATCTATTCGTCCGGGCTCGGCGCCGGTAATGCAGGGGTCGGCGTCAGCATCGCGTCGAGCTCCATCGGCGCCGGCAACGCGTCGGCGGGTGCGGCGGTCAGCAGTTCAGGCCAGTCGGTGGCCAGCGTGGGCGCCGGCGCCTCGGTCGACACCACCAGCACCGGCGCGGGCACAGCCGGCGCAGGCTACAGCAATGACAGCACGTCCAAGGCCGCGGGCGCGGCGGGCGTCGGCACATCGACCGGCACCGACGTCAAGGCAGCTGGCGTGGCCGGCGCCGGCTCCGTCAAGAACAGCGACGTGACCGCGACCGGCACGGCCGGCACCGGCAATGTCGAGGATGCCAGCGGGACCGCCGGCGGCAAGAAGGCCACGCCGCCCTCCGATAGCGGATCGGCGGAGGGCAAAGGCACTGCCGGGGCCGCCGGGACATCAACCGGCGCCACGGCAACCGGCGACAAGACCGGCACGGGCACGGGCACCGGCACAGGAAGCGGCACCAAGACCGAAGGACCGGGCAGCGCGCCCAAGGCCGGCGGCACCGGCACCGGCCAAGGCCAAGCCGGCACCCAGCCCGGCGACGCCAAGGGCGCCGCTGGCGGCACTTCCACCACCGGCCAGGGCACGCAAAAGTCAGGCTCCGACCTGCTGACCGAGAAGGAAATGGCCGTATTCGGCCTCAAGGGCAAGCCCATCACCCACGACCAGCTGGACGCCGCGCTGGCGCAGGCCCGCATCATCCGCGAATTGATCGACAAGTCCAGCCCCGCGCAGCAGGCGCTGCTGCGCGCGATCGCCGACAGCTCGCCCGAGGGCCAGTACACCGTGCCGGCCTCCACCTGGATCCAGAAGGTGCTGACCGCCACCCAGGGCATCAGCGACGAAGACATCGCCTACCTGAAGACGCTGAACTGGAAGCCGGCCAAGGTCACGCCGGAGGAGCTGCGCAAGAGCGTGCTGGCGGCGCTGGCGAAGAAACCAAAGACGCCACCCAAGCAACAAGGCACCGACCAGGGCGGCGGCAAAAGCGAGACCGAAGGCAAAGGCGAAGGCAAGCCCGGCACATCGGGCAAAGGCACCGAGGGCGCGGGCAGCAAGGGCACCGGCCAGCCCGGCGCCAAGGGCGGCGAAGTCACCAAATACCGCGTCTCGACCGACGAAACCAACACCGCGCGCGATTTCTGGTTCGTCAATTTCAGCAACTTCGACGTGCACAACGCCGCAGTCGGCGAATCCGTGATGATGACGCTGGCCTTCTTTGCCGAGGACAAGGGCATCTACACCTTCAGGCTCAAATTCGTCATCAAGGAGCGCAACGTCGCCAGCGAAACCAGCAAGGAAAAGGGCAAGACCATCACCCGCAAGGCCGTCACCTTCAAGCTGGAAGGCGTCAACGACGCCCGCTGGGACATCGCCCCGCCCGGCAAGCGTCCGTTCATCCTGCCCAAGAACGTCCACGCCACCTTCAAGGGCTTCCTATGAGCACCTATCCGCGCACCCCGTACACGCTCAAGTGCGGCATCGTCATGATCGACGCCCTGACCCGGCGCGCCGGCCGCGTGATCGTGCTGCAATACACGCCCGACCACCTGAGCCGCACCCTGCAAGTGCAATCGGTCAGCGGCGACACCGGCGACCGCACCGAGCCGCTGCGCTTCAAGGGCCCGCCGGTGGAAACCTTCCGGCTGGAAGCGGAGATCGACGCCACCGACCAGCTGGAATTCCCCGACGCGAACAAGACCGCCGTCGAGGTCGGCATCTTCCCCCAGCTGGCCGCGCTGGAAGCGCTGGTCACGCCGACCAGCGCCCAAGTCGACGCCGCCGACGCCCTGATGACCCAGGGCGCCATCGAAATCGCGCCGATGGAATCGCCGCTGGCGCTGTTCGTGTGGAGCGCGCAACGCGTGGCGCCGGTGCGCGTGACCGAGTTCTCCGTCACCGAGGAAGCCTTCGACATCAGCCTCAACCCCACCCGCGCGCGCGTCACGCTGGCGCTGCGCGTGCTGTCGGTCAACGACTTCGGCATCGACCACCCGGGCGCTGCGCTGTACATGAGCTACCTGAAGAACAAGGAAGCGCTGGCGCTGCGGGCAGTCGCCGGTTCGCTCGATCAACTCGGCGTGAAAGGACTGTGATGATAGATCCGCGCACCCTGGTGCCGTCGCTGCAAGACCTGCGCACCGAAGTCTTCGACGAGCTGAGCCGCTATCGCGGCCTGCCGCTGCTGATCTGGACCGACGACGACGGCGTCGAGCACACCTACGTCGACCGCCGCTTCGTGCCGGGGCCGGAAACATTGTCGGCCGCCGGCGTGGTGGCCGTCAACGACCAGGACCGGCTGGACAACATCGCCGCCGTGCAGTTCGGCGAAGCCACGCTGTGGTGGCGCATCGCCGACGCCAACCGCGCGCTGCAGCCGGACGAGCTGACGCAGCGCCTCGGCCGCCGCCTGCTGATCACCTTCGCCGAAGGCACGCCGGCGCCACGCCGCTGACCGGAGGACGCATGTTACGCGGAATACAGTTCTCGCTGATGGCCGGCATGCTCAACCCGGAGCCGGTGCCGCTGGACGTGGCCCAGAGCCTGCTGTCGGCCCAGGTCACCCAGGTGACCGAGGGGCGCAGCGGCTTCTCGCTCAGCTTCGCCTTCGGCAAAGGCTCGCCGATACGGCGCCGCTTCGAGGACGGCTTCTTCGATCCGCCGCGTCGCATGGTGCTGTACGCCACGCTCAACGGCACGCCGCAGGTGCTGATGGACGGTGTCATCACGCGCCACGAGGTGGCCGTCTCCAACGACCCCGGCCAGTCGCGCCTGAACGTCACCGGCGAGGACCTGTCGCGCATGCTCGACACCGTCGACCTGAGCTGGCTGATCAAATACCCGGCCATGCCGATCGAAGGCCGCGTCGCCCTGATCCTGGCCAAGTACATCCCGCTGGGCATGCTCCCGCTGATCATCCCCAGCGTAAACATCGACATTCCGATTCCGACGTCGCGCATTCCCAGCCACATCGGCACCGACCTGCAATACCTGAACCACGTGGCAAAGAGCGTCGGCTACGTGTTCTACATCGAACCGGGGCCGCAGCCGGGCCGGTCCATCGCCTACTGGGGCCCGGAGATCAAGACCGGCGCACCGCAGGCCGCGTTGATCGCCAACAGCGACGCCGCCAGCAATGTCGACAACATCAGCTTCACCTTCGACGGCTTTTCCAAGACGCTGCACCTGCTGCTGATCCGCCCGGAGGAATTGCCGGTGCCGATCCCGATTCCGATCCCGGACGTCAATCCGCTGTCGCCGCCGCTGGGCCGGCGTTCGCCGATCCCGCTGCGGGTGGAGCCGCTCAGCGGCGTGGCCCACTACAACCCGGCGCAGGCCATCATGGTCGGGCTGGCGCACGCGGCCCGCTCGGCCGAGGTGATCAGCGGCTCGGGCGCGCTCAACGTGGTGCGCTACGGCCGCGTGCTCAAGCCGCGCCGCCTGGTCGAGGTGCGCGGCGCCGGCCTGTCGCACGACGGCCTGTACTTCGTGCGCAGCGTGACCAGCCAGATCAAGCCGGGCGAATTCAAGCAGAACTTCAACCTGTCGCGCAACGCGTTCGAGCCGCTGTCGATCCCCGGCATCGGCCTGCCCGACACCTCGCTGCCCTTGCTGGGCTAGCGCAACCGACCGAAGGGACACGCAAATGGCCGACCGACCCACCATGAAGGACCTGGGCTTCACCGACCAGTTCAACGATGACGACGATGACGGCGGCGGCCCACCGGACAGCGTCGGTGGCGTCAAGCGCTACTGGGGCAAGTACCGCGGCGTGGTGCGCGTGCCGATCGACCCCGAGATGCGCGGCCGCCTGATGGTCGCCGTCGAGGACGTGTGGGGACCCAATGTGTCCTCGTGGGCGCTGCCCTGCCTGCCGTACGGCGGCATGTCGCTGGGCATGTACGTGGTGCCGCCGATCGGCGCCAACGTCTGGGTCGAATTCCTGCACGGCCATCCGGACCACCCGATCTGGACCGGTTTCTGGTGGGGCTCGTCCGCGTTCACGCCCAAGACCCAGTCCACCGCCACGCCCGGCGCGCCCATCCTGACCATCGAATCGCTGCTCAAGCACGCGCTGGTCATCAGCGATACACCGCTGCCGCCGCTGCTGCCCCAGGGCGGCGTGCTGCTCAAGAGCGGCGCCTCGTTCATCGCGGTCGAACCGACGGGCGTGCGCATCTTCGGCCTGCCCGGCGTGCAGATCAACGGCACGCCCGACGGCAACCCACTCACCGCAGCGCTCTACGTCAAATAAATCATGCCCGGACTCCTGCTCACCGTGAACGCCGTCGTCACCTGCTCCCACGCCGGCAAGGCCACGCCGCTGCCGCCCACCAGCCGCGTGAGCGTGATGGGCATGGCGGTGGTGACGCTGGCCCACAGCTACACCATCGCCGGCTGCGGCTTCCCGGCCGCCTCGTCCGGTTCACCACCATGCGTCAGCGGCAAGCTGACCGTCGGCGCGGCGCGCGTCACATCGATGGGCCTGCCGGTGGGCATCGTGCCGGCGACCTCGACCTGCGTACCGAATCCCACGCCGCTGATCCTGACGCCGGGCCAGCAGCGGGTCAATGCCATCTGAGCGAGGACCGCCATGAACATCGCCTTCCCCTACCAGATCGGCGCCGACGGCCGCAGCCTGGCCTCCACCGACGCCGCCCACGTGCGCGACATGATGGAGATGCTGCTGTTCACCAATCCGGGCGAGCGGGTGATGCGGCCGGAATTCGGCAGCGGCCTGCTGCAATCGATCTTCGCCCCCAACAGCGCGGAACTGGCCGCCACGCTGCAGCTGACCGTGCAGGCCGCGCTGACGCAATGGCTGGGCGACCTGATCGAACTGCGCGGCGTGGAAGTGCTGAGCGACGACGCCACGCTGCGCGTCACCGTCCGCTACATGCTGCGCCCCACGGGCGAAATCGTCACCGAAAACTTCAGCCGGAGCCTGACATGAACAGCCAACCGTGCACATCGCAATCCGGCGCGCAGTGCAGCGACGACCTGCGCCGCGCGCTGGTGCGGGCCGGCGGACAGCTGGCCGGCATCGACTATGTCGAAGTCTATCCGGACGGCCTGACCCTGTGCGTGCGCTTCTTCGGCCAGCCGCCGGCCGGCCTGGGCCGCGAGAACCTGCTCATCGAAGGCGGCGAACGCATCACCGGCATCCAGGTCACCGATGCCGATTTCGAACAACACGAGGACGGCGACGTCTGCCTGCGCGTCAGCGTGGACCGCACCGGCGACTTTTCCAGCTACTGCCTGTGCCTGGTCGAACCGGAGCGCCAAACCAGCCGCTGCAGCGACGATCCCCTGCCCGCGCCGGTGCCGCGCCTGCGCCCGGTCCCGGCAGGCATCGACCCGCGCTACGCCTGCGCCGCGTTCTCGTTCCGCATCGACTGCCCGTCCGACCTCGACTGCCTGGCGCCGCCCTGCGCGATGCCGCCGGCCGCCCCCGCGCCCGCCATCGACTACCTGGCGCGCGACTTCAACAGCTTCCGCCGCCTGCTGCTGGACCGCATGAGCTCCGTCATGCCGGACTGGCGCGAACGCCACCTGCCCGACCTGGGTGTCACCGTGGTCGAAGTGCTGGCCTACATCGCCGACCAGTTCAGCTACACGCTCGACGCCGTCGCCACCGAAGCCTACCTCGGCACGGCGCGCCGGCGCATCTCGGTGCGGCGCCACGCCCGACTGCTCGACTACCGCATGCACGAAGGCTGCAACGCCCGCGCCTGGCTGACCGTCGAGACCTCGGAGGATATCGCGCTGCCCCTGTCCGACCTGGTATTCGCCGCGCCACCGCCACAACAACAGGTGGTCGTGCCCGGCCTGAAATCATGGCAGGAACTGCAGCGCATCGACCAGGCCACGCTGTTCCAGGCCATCGACCTGGGCGGCGACGGCAAACTGCGGCTGAGCGTCGCCCACAACGAAATCCACTTCTACACCTGGCACAACCAGGGCTGCTGCCTGCCGGCCGGCGCCACCAACGCCACGCTGCGCGATTCGGACGAGACCGCGGCGAACACGGAACCGCACCGCACGCTGCACCTGGCCGCCGGCGACGTGCTGATCTTCGAAGAAATCCGCAGCGGCGTCACCGGCTCGGGCGCCGACGCCGATCCCACCCGCCGCCACGCGGTCCGCCTGACCCGCGTCACCGAACTGCACGATCCGCTGGACGGCACGCTATTGCTCGACATCGAATGGGACCGCGCCGACGCGCTGCCCTGGATACTGTGCCTGTCCGCCCGAACCGCCGCACCCGACTGCCGCTGGGTCGAATGCGCGGTCGCGCGCGGCAACGTGGTGCTGGTCGACCATGGCATCGACGTCGAACGCAGCGACGACAGCTGGATCGTCGGCGAGGAAAGCACGCAAGGCTGCTGCGCCTGCGACGGCATGGCCGCCGACGTCACCATCACGCCCGCTCCATTCAACCCGACGCTGGCCCGCAATGGCCTGACCTGGGCCGCCCCCGTGCCCCCCGGACCGGCCCCGGCCACCACCATGCTGACCCAGGACGCGCGCCAGGCCCTGCCGCAACTGTGGCTGAACCGGGGCTGGGCCGAGCCGCCGGAATCCAGCCAGATCGTCTGGGAAAACAGCTACAACTGGCGCGCCGTACCCGACCTGCTCGCCAGCGAGCGCGACGACTTGGTATTCGTCACCGAAGTCGACGACGAAGGCTACGCCCACCTGCGCTTCGGCACCGGCGACGACGGCCGCGCGCCACCGGCCCACAGCCACTTCCGCGCCCGCTACCGGATCGGCAACGGCGCCGCAGGCAATGTCGGCCACGACACCATCGTCTGGATCGCCTTGCGCAATGGGCTGCTGTCCGGTGTCGACCTAAACCCGCGCAACCCGATGGCCGCGACCGGTGGCCGCGAGCCCGAACCGGTGGCCGACGTCAAACAATACGCACCGCGCGCGTACGGCCGCGTACTGGAACGCGCCATCGCCGCCAACGACTACGCCGAGATCGCCGCCAACGACGCCCGCATCCAGGGCGCCTACGCGGAACTGGTGTGGACCGGCAGCTGGTACGAAGCCGCCGTCGCCCTCGACCGCTACGCCTCCGCCGACGACGATCCGATGCTTGAAGACCAAACACAACAGCGCCTGCAAATGGTCCGGCGCATCGGCCACGACCTGCGCCTGCTGCCGGCCCTCCGCGTGCCCTTGCGGATCGAAATGGATATCTGCGTCGCACCCGGCGCCATCCGCTCCGAGGTGAAGCGCGCACTGACCGAAGCCCTGTCCAACCGCCGGCTGGGGGACGGCAAACTGGGCCTGTTCCACGAAGACCGTCTCCAGTTCGGACAAGACATCCGCGCCTCCGTCCTGGTCGCCCTGGCCCAGCAAACCGAAGGCGTGGTCCACGTCACGATGGTGAAATTCGCCCGCGCCGACGCCGCGCCGGCTGATGCGCAGCGCACGCTGGCGGACGGCCTGCTGCCCATCGCCGCCGACGAAATCGCCCAACTGGACGGCAATCCCGACTTCCCCGAGCGCGGCACGCTGACATTGAATGTGAGAGGTGGACGATGAGCTGCGACCATCACTGCGATCCCTGCGGCGGCGCCGGCTGCGATTGCGCATGCGCCGGCGCCTGCGGCACCCCGGCCACGCTGGCGCCGCCCGCCAACCGCGCCGGCCGCGACACGCTGCGCACACGCATCGGCAACCACGGCGACTTCCTCGCCGACGCGCTGCGCCGCCTCAGCGCCCGCGACGCTCCGGCGCTGCGTGCCCTCGGCACCCGCGACCTCACCGATCCCGCGATCGCCTTGTTGGACGCCTGGTCCGTCGCCGCCGACGTGCTGACCTTCTACCGCGAGCGGCTGACCAACGAAGCCTACCTGCGCACCGCCCGCGGCGAACGCTCGCTGCGCGAACTGGCGGCGCAGGTCGGCTACAAGCCACGTCCCGGGGTGGCCGCGACCGTGCACCTGGCGTTCCTGCTGGACGCCAGCGCCGCGCCGGTGGAAATCCCGGCCGGCGCCAAAACGCAGACCATCCCCCAACCCGGCGAACAGATGCAGACCTTCGAAACGGACGAAGCCCTGCAGGCGCGCGCCGAGTGGAGCATGATGTCGCCACGCCTGACCCGCGTGCCGGCGGTCAAACGCGTCGATGCGCTGACCCGGCTCGAATTCCGGCTCAACGACGCCAGCCTCGTGGTACGCCCGGGCGAGCGCCTGCTGTTCCGCTTCGGCGACCTGCAAGGACAACAGGTGGGCCGCGAGATCGCCAGCGCCCGCAACGACGTGCTGACCGCCAGCGTGGTGCTGACGCTGAAACCCCGCCCCGGCCTGACGCCCGACCTAGCCGCCAAAATACTGGCGCTGACCGATGAAGCGCAGAAGAAAGTCGCGCAAGACGGCGACCATGCCGATCCCAAGCTGGTGCAACTGCTGGAAGCGCTGGTCACCTACCTGCTCGGCGCCAGCGCCATCGACGCGTTCTCCAGCATCAGCGAGACATCGACGGGGTTCTCCGCCGTCGCCGACCCGGCAGGCGATATCCTCGCCGCGCTCCTGACGCCGACCCACAGCAAGCCGATCTCCATCGAATCCACCGACATCGACGCCAGCCTGACGGCGCTGGAAACCGCGCCCGAGGCGCAACTGCGCGCGCCCCGCTATCTGGACCGCAAGGCCTCCGCCGGCCTGGAAGCGAGCGGCGCCACGCGCGGGGCGCTGCTGCAAGCGCTGTCGCCCGGCATGGGCACGCACCTGTACGCGGCTTGGGGCCAGCTGCCCGGCACCGCCTCCACGCCGGACATCGCGCCGGACCTGTATCTGCTGCGTTCCGTGCACAGCCCGTACGGCGCCAATGCGCCGCTGCTCTCCTCCATCGTCCGCACCTCCAACGACACCGACTGGACGGCGGCGGAGATCGACCACCGCTACGCCTTCCTGGACGGCGTCAACGACGCGGTCCACCCGGACAGCTACGCATTGATCCAGACGCCGCGCGTGCAGAACGCCAGCAGCCACACGGTGCGTTTCACCCGCGTGATCGGCGCCAGCACCGCCAACCGCGGCGACTACAGCCTCAACAGCAAAGTCACGCGGCTGGAGCTGGTCGACCCCGACAGCGGCAAAATGCTCGACGTGCTGCACGACATCGAAGAGAACCTCGGCGACCTCGCCACCTCGCTCGCCTACCACCGCAACACCGTGTACGCCGTGCAGAGCGAACTGGTGACGCTGGCCACCGAACCGATCGCGGACGACGTCGGCGGCGACAGCGTCATCCTCAACGGCCTGTACGACGGCCTGGACGTGGGCCGCTGGATCATCGTGGCCGGAGAGCGCACCGACATCACCGCGAACGGTGTCGCGCTCCCCGGCATCCGCGACGGCGAACTGGCCATGATCGACGCCATCAAGCAGGTCGCCGACCCGGCCTCGCCCGCCGACGCCCGCCACACCGTGGTCTACCTGCGGAACAAACTGGCCTTCACCTACCGCCGCGGCAGCGTCATCGTGTATGGCAACGTGGTGCCGGCCTCGCATGGCGAGACCGTGTCCGAAGTGATGGGCTCCGGCGACGCGCGGGCCCGCCTCGCCGCCTACACGCTCAAGCGCGCGCCGCTCACCTACGTGGCCGCGCCCACGGCCAGCGGCGTGCGCGGAACGCAGATCGTCCGCGTCAACGACGTGCGCTGGAATGAAGTCGACTCGCTGCTGGACGCCGCCCCCGGCCAGCGCGCCTACGAACTGACCACCGACGCGACCGGCGCCGCCACCGCGGTCTTCGGCGATGGCATCCACGGCGCGCGCCTGCCCACCGGCCAGGACAACCTGCGTGCGCAATTCCGCGTCGGCATAGGCCGCAGCGGCAACGTGCAGCCGGGCCAGATCACGCTGCTGTCCACCCGCCCGCTCGGCGTGCAAGGCGTGATCAACCCGCTGCGTGCAGCCGGCGGCGCCGACCGGGACGGCATCGAGCAGATCCGCCGCAACCTGCCGCAAGCCGTGCTGGCTTTGTCGCCGCGATCGCGCTTGGTGTCGGTGCAGGACTACGCCTACTTCGCCCAGCGCTTCGCCGCCATCGGCCGCGCGCAGGCCGCCAAGCTGGCTGACGGCGGAGCAAGCGTGGTCTACGTTACGCTGGCCGGCCTCGGCGACATCCCGCTCGATCCCAAGGGCGCGCTGCTGGAAGGCTTGAACCTGGCCTTCCACACCTACGGCGATCCCGCGCTGCCGGTACAACTGGGCGTGCGCGAATTGATCGCGCTGGTGTTGCAGGCCAAGGTCGCCATCGATGCGGACGCCGACTGGAACGTGGTCGAGCCCCGCCTGCGCGCCCGGCTGCTCGACGCCTTCTCGTTCGACCGCGCCCAGCTCGGCCGCTCGGTCTACCTGTCTGCCGCGGTTGCGGCCATGCAAACCACGCCCGGTGTGGCATGGGTCGACGTCGACGTCTTCGGCGGCATCTCCGAACTGGCGCTGCGGGACAAGGATGCGCTGGCGGCGGCCGTGGCGGTGCTGGAACAGCAAGCCAGCGGCGGCGCGGTGCAGCAACTGGTGGCCTGCGCACCGGCCATGGCGGCGGCCGATGCGCCCCAGTCGCGCCAGGACCAGATCGCTCAACGCGATGGCGAATTGCCGCGCTTCCTGCCCGCGCAAATGGCCATGCTGGCGCCCGACGTCCCCGGCACCCTGGTGTTCAACCTGGTCGAAACAGAAGGCAAATCATGCTGAACTCCCCGGACGCCCTGTACCAGCTGCTGCCAGCTTACATCCGCCAGCGCGACGCGCAAAGCGGCGGCGCCTTGCAGCAGCTGATGGCCATCATAGGCAAGCAAGCGCAGTTGATAGACCGCGATCTGCTGCGCATGTACGACAACAACTTCATCGAGACCTGCGAGCCGTGGGTGGTGCCCTACATCGCCGAACTGCTCGGCTACCAGCCTTCCAGTGGCGCGGATGCCTCCCCGGCGCTGGCGCAATACCTGGCGCCGCGCCGCGAGGTGGCCAACAGCATCGCCTTCGAGCGCAGGAAAGGCACCCTGATGGTGCTGGAGGAACTGGCGCGCGACGTGGCGCACTGGCCCGCAGTCGCGGTGGAATTCTACCGCCGGCTGGTGCAGGCCCAGCACCTGGACCACCTGCATGCGGAGCGGCCGGCCACCGCCGACCTGCACAACGCCGCGCAACTGCAACACGCCGGTTCGCCCTTCGATACCTTGTGCAGGACGGCCGATGTGCGCCGCATCAGCAACGCCCAGTCGCCCGGCTGGTACAACCCCTCCAGCGTGGGCCTGTTCGTCTTTCGCCAGCGGCGCTACGGCGTCACCCGGACTTACGCCAGCTGCCAGCGCGAAGCCGGCCAGCATTGCTACGCCTTCTCCATCCTCGGCAACGATGTCGCGCTGTACCGCAAGCCGGAACCGCCGGCCCTGCTGCCGCTGCCCATACTGCGCGGCGAGCTCGAATCCCAGCCTGCGCCCGACGCCAGTTCCGCCAGCGCCGATCCGGCGCTGTACGGCCCGGGGCGCAGCCTGTGGATCACCGTCCCCGACTGGCCCAAAAAAGGCGACCAGGGACAAGTGCCCGCATCGGCCGTCATTCCGGCCGACCTGTCCAGCTGGTCGTATCGCGTTCCGAAGAACCACGTCGCCATCGATCCACAACTGGGACGCATCATGTTCCCCATCAAGCAGCGGCCGCAAAAGGGCGTGCTGGTCAGCTACGGCTACGGCTTCGCGATGGACCTGGGCGGCGGCGAGTACAGCCGCCCCGCGCTGCCGCTGCCCGCGCGCGTGACACGCATGCGCGTGCACGCGGCAGAACACGGCAAGCCGGCCCCCGGCACCTTCCCAACCATCGGAAAGGCCATCGACGACTGGCAAACCGCACGCACCGGCCCGCCTGAGACGCGCCCCGAAGCCGCGCTTGTGGTGGAGCTGCTGGACAGCGGCAGCTACCACGGCGCGATCCACATCACGCTGGGCCAAGGCGAATCCGTATGGATCGTCGCCGCGCCTGGCACGCGTCCGGTCCTGCTGCTGACCGACGAGCGCGACGGCGCCGCCGACCGCATCTCGGTGCAAGGCGCAGCCGGCAGCCGCCTGACGCTCGACGGCCTGCTGGTCGCCGGCCACGGCATCGACATCTCCCCGCGCCTGCCGGACGACGGCGAAGGCACCGACATCGCACCGGCCCCGCCGGCCAATGGCGACGGCATCGATACCGCGCCGCGCCCGCCGGCTGACGGTAACGGCGACGACAGCACCGACATCGGCGACCTGTGCCAGATATGGATACGCCACAGCACCTTGGTGCCAGGCTGGGGCCTGTCGTGCGACTGCCGCCCCACCCACCCCGGCCAGCCCAGCGTCGTACTCGACGGCAGCAGCGCCTGCCTGCGCATCGATCACAGCATCACCGGCCCGGTGCAGGTGGCCGGCGCCGACGAGGCCGCGCCCATCGTCGTCACCGACAGCATCATCGACGCCATGGACACCAGCCAACCCGCCATCGCCGGCACCCAGGGCGAGATCGCGCTCGCCCTGCTGACAATCGCCCGCAGCACCATCATCGGCGAAGTGGCGGTCCACGCGATCGCGCGCGCGGACGACAGCCTGTTCCTCGGCAAAGTCGAAGTCGCGCGCAGGCAGACCGGCTGCGTCCGCTACTGCTACGTGCCGTCCAACTCGCGCACGCCACGCCGCCACCGCTGCCAACCGGACGACGCCATCGCCGCCGCGCGCGCCAAGGTCGACGCCGACACCACGCTGACACCCGCCCAACGCACGGCACGCAAGGCCATCGTCACCGCCGACACCGCGCTCAGGGTCCGCCCGCACTTCGAATCGCTGCGCTACGGCAGCGAACTCTACGCCCGCCTGCATCCGTCCACCGCCGCCGAGATCGCCACCGGCGCGCAGGACGGCTCCGAAATGGGCGTCTACCACGATTTGTTCGAGCCGCAGCGCCTGGCGCTGCTCAACGCCCGCCTGGCCGAGTACGTGCCCGCCCCCTTCGAAGCAGCCACGTTGTACGCCCACTATCCGTCCGCATCGTCCCAAGAGGCCAAGCCATGAATGGAGATTTCGCCCGCGTCACCTTCGACTCCGCCGCCCGCTTCAGCCGCGTGCTGCTGCAACAGGGCCGCATCCTGCTGGAGGCCGACTTCAACGAACAGAGCGCGATACACCACCACTTCCTGCGCTCACTGATCGTCGACCTGATCGGCCGCCACTGGCGCGCCGGCGACAGCTTCACGCTGGCCTTCGATCCGCAAGGCACCGCCGATTTCAGCATCAGCGCCGGCCACTTCTACCTCGACGGCATCCTGTGCGAGAACGACAGCACCTGCAGCTACGCCACCCAGCCCTGGCCCTACTTCCCGGACGCCGAACACGAGCCACCAACAGCGGGCGGCCTCGCCTATCTGGAATGCTGGGAACGCCACGTCAGCGCGCTGCAATATCCCGGCCTGCGCGAGGTCGCGCTGGGCGGCATCGACACCGCCTCGCGCGCGCAGATCGTCTGGCAAGTGCGCGTCGCCAGCCAGCCATGGGTCGACGCCCATCTGGCGCTGGTGCTGGGCGCGCTCCAACTGAGACTGGCGATCGCCAAGCCGGAGGACCGCCCGCCGATCCAGCTCGTCATCGACCATGTCACCAACACCCAAACCACCTTCACCAACGCGCTCGCCAACTTCCCCGGCGCGGAGGCCGACTGCGCCACCGCCGGCGACCTGCTCGACGCGCTGGACGCCGCACGCCCCCTGATGCGCGCCCGCGCCGTCCACGACGCCACCGAGGACGACCCCTGTTCGCTCTCGCCGGACGCCGCCTTCCGCAGCCGCGAAAACCAGCTCTACCGCATCGAAGTCCACGACAGCGGCCTGGCCGACGGCCACGCCACCATCAAATGGTCGCGCGAAAACGCCTCGGTGGTATTCGCCATACGCGGCACGCCCAAGCTGGACGTCGAGAGCAACACCATCTCGGTCGGCCTGGAGAGCTTCGGCCACGACCACCGTACCGGCCTGTGCGAAGGCCAGTGGGTCGAGCTGACCGGCGACGCCTTCGAATTCACGCCGGTCGCGCCGCCGCTCGGCCAGGTCTCGAAAATCGACCGCACCCGCCAGACCATCGTCATCCAGCTGCAACAAAAGACCACCGTGGATTTCGCGCACTGCACGCTGCTCAAACGCTGGGACCAGCACGACGGCGTGAACGCCGCCGGCGTGCTGCAAGTCGAAGAGCACAACAGCGCGGTCTGGCTGCCGCTGGAACGCGGCGTCGAAGTGCAATTCCGCGTGGGCGGCTACTACCGCACCGGCGACTACTGGCTGGTGCCGGCGCGCGTCGCCAGCCGCGACGTCGGCTGGCCGCAGGCGGCGGGTAGCCCGGCCGCGATTCCGCCGCACGGCGTGCAACGCCACCGCGCAGCGCTGGCCTACTTCAAGAAAGGCGCCGCCGACGGCTGGGAATTCGGCCGCTGCGGTTGTTCGATGCTGCCGCTTTGCCCCTGACCGCGTTCGGCAAAAAATGGAGCCCGCGTGTCTGGCGTGCCTCTGGTTTATCATTCAATACTTAACCATTGAATGCGGAACCCATGAGAATTCCACTTCGCCTCACCGCGGCGGTATGCGCCGCAGCCCTGTGCGACAGCGCCCATGCGGGCATCGATGGCGATGCGGCCCGCAAGCTGTCGGCGCTGAGGTCGCTTGCGCTGTCGCCCGTCCCGATCGCGCCGGAGCAGGTGGAGAAAGCGCTGGCGCTGACACTGGACCGTAGCTGCGCCGAGGTCGATCTGCCGCCCGAGGGAAAATTCCACATCTGCCTGTATCGTCCCGCCGAGCAGGACACGCACAGTCTCGCGTTCGTGCAGTACAAGACCATCAACCGCTCCGCCGGCGAAGACAGCGAGGGTGGCGTGGAGTTCATCACCCGCGGAGAACATACCTGTATCCGCAGCGCAGACCTGAGCAACGCTTTCCAGCTTACACCGGCGCCGTCGGCCGAGCCATCGTTCCCCGAACCAAAGCTGCCTGACATCCCCGTCGCCCGATACCGGTTCAACTTCCCGAACCAAGGCGCCCATGTGGAGGTATTCCAGACCGGCGAATGCGTCACCACGGTGACATTGCTAAAGCATTCATAGCATCTTCAGCTATAATTTCGCCATGTTAAAAATGGCGAAGCGACATACATTGCACATCTGGATAGCCCTGCTGGCCATCCTGTTCAGTGCGATCGCGCCAACCGTCTCCAGCGCGCTGGCCGCCACCGACACGGTCCAGGTCTGCACCGTGGACGGCTACAAAATCGTCAAGCTGGCCGGAGCCGACCAAGGCAAGACACCGGCCTCCGCGAAGCACGCCATGGAACACTGCGCGTTCTGCACACTGCATGCGGACGCCCACCCGCTGCCTGGCGCGCCGTCCGTTCCGCTCGCGCTCGATGCCGGCCGCGACACCTACCCGCCACTGTTCTACACCGCACCGCGGTCGCTGCACACCTGGTCCGCGGCCAATCCGCGCGCACCGCCCATCCTCGCCTGAGTTCTTCAGCCGCACTCCGATGCGGTGATCCATTACGAACTGACGTGGCGTCTTCATGATCGCGGGTACTCCTGCGTCCGAACGACCGACAGGCGCAAAGCTGCGCCACATCAAGTTCGTCCAGGCGCCGGCCGCGCGATCGCCAAGCCGGCCCAACCAAATCAAATTCAAGAGCACCTTATGCAAGCCATTAACTTCCCACGTATTCTGATGTTATCCACCATGTCGCTGGCGCTGCAAGCCGCCTGGGCCGCGGAAGACGCCGCCCCCGCCATCGACCCGCAACATACCGTGATCATTTCCGCCATCGGCGAAGGACTGCATCCGCGCCCGAACGGCGCCAGCGACACCACCCTGTTGTTGAGCTCCGTTCCCGGCTACAGCTCGGCGCAGGCTGGCGGCGTTTCCGCGCTGCCCTTCCTGAACGGCCTGGGCGACGACCGCCTCAAGATCCGCATCGACGGCATGGAAATCACCTCGGCCTGCGCCAACCACATGAACGCGCCGCTGTCGTACATCGCGCCGACGCAGATCGGCCGCATCGACGTGCTGGCCGGCGTCACACCGGTCAGCGCCGGCGGCGACAGCATCGGCGGCACCATCGCCGTCAGGTCCGCGCCGCCGGTATTCGCCGACAAGGCCGACGGCCTGCACACCAGCGGCAAGCTCTCGCTCGGCGGCCGCAGCAACGGCGACGCCGTGACCAGCGGCGTCGCCGCCAACATCGCCAACGACAAGATGAGCCTGGGCTACAACGCCAGCTACGCGCGCAGCCACAGCTACGAGGACGGCAACGGCCAGCGCGTGCTCGGCAGCCTGTATGAAAGCATCAGCCAGTCGGCCGTGCTGGCCTTCCGCGACCAGCAACAGCAACTGACGCTGCGCGCCGGCATCCAGCACATCCCGTATCAAGGCTTCCCCAACCAGTACATGGACATGACCGACAACGACGCCAAGTT
>Ga0308157_10003205_pt1 | contig 24390 bp, 29 predicted proteins | sample PhyBR1_FD_201035 | JGI IMG/M metagenome (GOLD analysis project Ga0308157, IMG submission 201035) | Phyllosphere microbial communities from UC Gill Tract Community Farm, Albany, California, United States - DLSLB.R1 | ecosystem: Host-associated > Plants > Phyllosphere > Unclassified | place: USA...
CATCGTTTGGCGGGCTGGACAATCCGCAGGCCTGGCTGTACCGCATCGCCCACAACGCCGCGCTGGATTTCCTGCGGCGCCGCGCGCGCATGCCCCCGATGGAGGACGAGGATGAGCTCGCCGTCCTGGCATCGCCCGAAGATCCCGATCCCGAAATCGCCGCGACCTGTTTGCGCAGTTTCATGCGCCTGCCGGCCTTGCAGCGCGGCGCGGTAATCCTGAAGGACGTGCTGGGCCATACACTGGAGGAAGCGGCGGCGATCACCGGCTCCAGCGAGCCGGCCGTCAAGTCGGCCTTGCAGCGTGGGCGCGAACGGCTGCGCGGGGTTGCCGGCGAGCCCGTCTTGCCCGGCATCGACGGCGACACCGGCGCCCGTTTGCTGGCCTACGTGAACGGCTTCAAGGTCGGCGATTTCGACGCGGTGCGCACCATGCTGGCCGAAGATGTGCAGCTGGAGCTGGTCAACCGCTTACGCCGCAACGGCAAGCGCGACGTCGGCGACTATTTCGGCGCGTATGCGGCCGCCGTGCGCTGGGTGTTTGCCGCGGTGCTGGTCGAGGGCCGACCGGGGATGCTGGTGTTCGATCGCGACGTGTCGCTCGACACGCCGGCGTACTTCGTGGCGCTGGAATTCGCGGACGGCCAGGTCATCGGCATCCGCGACTTCCTGTATGCACGCTACGCGATGGACGGGCTGGAGATTACTCCGCTGGGCTCCACAGGCGCTTGCCCGACTGATCCAGCTCGGTGAGGTAGAGCCGCAGGTCGAACTCATACTGGTGGTAGTTCGGCTCCATGTACGTGCACAGCTTGTAGAAGGCCTTGTCGTGCTGCTTCTCCTTGATGTGCGCCAGCTCGTGCACGGCGATCATGCGCAGGAACTCGATCGGCACTTCCTTGAACAGCGTCGCCACGCGGATCTCGTGCTTGGCCTTGAGCTTGCCGCCCTGGACGCGCGAGATGGACGTGTGCAAACCTAGCGCGTGATTGATCACGTGGATCTTGCTGTCGTACTCGACCTTGTTGATCGGCTCGGCGTTGCGCAAATGTTCATTTTTCAAATCCTGCACGTACTGGTAAAGTGCCTTGTCGGTGCGCAGCTCGTGCGCCTTGCTGTAGCGCTTGAGCAGCACTTCGCCCAGCCGGTTCTGGGCCAGGAGTTGCGACACCTGCTGCTGGGTTTGTTCGGAATAGGCGCTGAGGTACTTCAGGGAGGACATGTTCGGGCACGGCTGGAAAGAATCGAGGCGTGAATGTACCACAGCTGGCGGTCCTCCCCATCAATGAAAGGATGAAACATGCGGGTAACACGAATAGTAACCAACATCGCCACGGCGGACACCGAGGCGGCCAAGGCATTCTATGGCGGCGTGCTGGGCCTGTCGGTGGTGATGGACCACGGCTGGATCGTGACGCTGGCGGGTGAGGGCGAGGCCATGCCGCAGATCAGCTTTGCGTCCGAGGGCGGCTCGGGCACGCCGGTGCCGGACCTGTCGATCGAAGTCGACGACCTGGATGAGGCACACCGGCGCCTGGTCGCCGCGCGCGTGCCGCTGGAGTACGGCCCGGTCAGCGAGCCGTGGGGTGTGCGGCGCTTATTCGTGCGCGATCCGTTCGGACGGCTGCTCAATATCCTGTCGCACAGCTAGCCGAGCTGCTCCGCGATGGAGCGGGTTTTCTCGGTGACCGTGTCGCCGGTGTGCAGCGTGGCCTTCTTTTCGATGAGCATGAGCAGGCACTCCTGTTCCGCCACCGGATTGTGGCGCACGCCTTTCGGCACGACGTAGGCCTGCCCCTCGGACAGTTCGACCGCGCCGTCTTCCATCTCGATGCGCAGCCGGCCTTTGAGGATGAAGAACAGTTCGTCCTCGGCATCGTGGCTGTGCCAGGCCAGCGAGCCAAGCACCTTGGCGACCTTGATGTAGTTGTCGTCCAGTTCGCCGATGACGCGCGGCGACCAGTGTTCGGGCAGCGCGGCTGCGCTGGCGGCGGGGGAGAGGGCTTGCTTCATGGCGGTTCCTGTGGGGACGTTGGAGCAGCCACTGTAGCCTGCCGCGTTCAGCGAGTCTTGAACGTTTGTGCGCCGGAAGGGATGGAGGCGGCGACGATGCCAGCCCATTCGTCGAACGACTGTGCCGGCCAGTTGTTGTCCACGCGCAGCCGCGTGACGTCGCATGCGCTGGGCACGCCGCCAAACCAGTTCATCCACTGTGCCTTGCCGTCCAACGGGATTTTTGCCAGGGGGATGTCGAATTCCTTGATCATGAATTGCGTTCCGGGCGGGAAGTCCGAGAACTTTGGAATACAAGCGGTGGGCATGGTGAGTCCTTTGATGGGATGGGTGCTATTTGGGCCGGAAGTCCGGGTTCAGGCGCAGCCAGCGGGCCGGCGGGATGCCGTAGGCGGCGACGAAGTGGCGCGTCATGTGCGGCTGGTCGGCGAAGCCGGCATGGACCGCGCTGTCGGCCAGCGGCATGCCGCGCAGCATGAGCCGGCGCGCCAGTTCCAGGCGGCGCAAGGTCAGGTAGCGGTGCGGACTGGTGCCGAAGAATTGCCGGAAATCGCGCGACAGGCTCCAACGGTCGCGGCCGCTGGCTTGCGCCAGCTGGTCCAGCGTCAGCGGCGAGAGCAGGGCGTCGTCGATATGTTCGCGGGCGATCTGGGCGGCGCGGAAGTCACCGCTGGCGGGCGCCGGCTGGCCGGCCACCAGGCGCAGCGCATTGGCGACATCGACCAGCGCGTCGTCGCGTTCCATCGCGTCGGGCGCTGTGTCGAAATTGTTCAGCAGCCCGTGCGCCGCTTTGACCAGCCTGCGGTCGCCGGACACGCCGCCGTCGATGAACGGCAGCGGCGCGCCGCCCAGCACCTGCTGCAGCAATGCCGGCGCCAGATAGGCGATGCGGTAGTGGAAGCCGTCCTCGGTGCCGGCCTGGCCGTCGTGGAGCTCGTCGGGGTGCAGCACCAGCGCCTGTCCGGACAGGCTGTGGCGCATCGAGGACCGATAGCGGAACGATTGAACGCCGGACATGGTCAGGCCGATGGCGTAGCTGTCATGGCGATGCGCGCCGTACGCCGCGCCCTGGAAGAACGCTTCGAACAGGTCCACGCCTTCGGCCTGCCGGCCATGCCGCAGCCAGTCCGCGCGCTGGCCTGGCGGCAGGCTCATGGCTGACCTCGGGCGTGGTTCGGCTTTAAAGAGCATGTGGTGCAATCATATTTTTTAAATAATATTTCAGGATAACACCCCTAGTCCCTTGTGCGTAGTGCCGGAACCAAACTATCGCTATATAATCGAGTTTATTACGATTCATTACTTAAAGGAAAACTCGATGCGTGCGTTGAAACTTGGGGTGGTGCTGATGTTGGCGGCGACGGGTACGTCGGCGGCGGAGATCACGGTGTCTGCCGCGGCCAGCCTGACCAATGCCTTCAAGGAAATCGGCGCCGCCTACGAGAAGGAGCACGCGGGCGACAAGGTGCTGTTCAACTTTGCCGCCTCCGATCCGCTGGTGCAGCAGATCGCCAAGGGCGCGCCGGTCGATGTGTTCGCCTCGGCCGACCAGGATGCGATGGACAAGGCCGACGCGCTGAAACTGCTGGCCCCGGCCAGCCGCAGGAACTTCGCCAGCAACAGCCTGGTGCTGATCACGCCGGCCGCCGCCACGCTGCCGATCAAGGGCATCGCCGACTTGCAGCTGGCCGGCGTCGCCCGCGTGACGATGGGCAATCCGGCCAGCGTGCCGGTGGGGCGCTACACCAGACACGCGCTGGAGCAGGCCAAACTGTGGGCGGCCGTCGAACCCAAGGCGATCTACGGGGCCTCGGTGCGCCAGAGCCTGGATTACGTGGCGCGCGGCGAGGTCGATGCCGGCTTTGTCTACGCCACCGATGCGGCAGTGATGAAGGACAAGGTGAAGGTGGTCGCCACCGTGCCGACCGAGACCCCGGTCAGCTATCCGATCGCGGTGATCGCCGCCGGCCCGCAGGCGGCGGCCGGGCGCAAGTTTGCCGGTTATGTGCTGTCGTCGTCCGGCCAGGCGATCCTGGCCAAGTACGGTTTCGGCCGCCCGTAACGTGATAAACAGTTTTCTCGCCGAGCCGGCATGGATCGCGCTGCGCCTGTCGCTGAAGGTGGCGTGCTGGGCGACGTTGCTGGACTTGCTGTTCGGCGTGGCGCTGGGCTACCTGCTGGCGCGCAAGCGCTTTCCGGGGCGCGAGCTGCTGGACGCGCTGCTGACGCTGCCGATGGTGATGCCGCCAACCGTGCTGGGCTACTATCTGCTGGTGGTGATCGGCCGCCACGGCGTGATCGGCGCGTGGCTGCAGCGCACGTTCGGCATCAACCTGATCTTCACCTGGCAGGCGGCGGTGATCGCGGCGGCCGTGGTGGCGTTTCCGCTGGTGCTCAAGGGTGCGCGCGCGGCGTTCGAGACGGTGGACACGCAACTGGAACAGGCCGCCAAGGTGCTGGGGATATCGCCGTTCGGCGTGTTCCTGCGCGTGACGCTGCCGCTGGCCTGGCGCGGTGTGCTGGGCGGCGCCTTGCTGGCGTTCGCGCGTTCGATGGGCGAGTTCGGCGCGACGCTGATGGTGGCCGGCAGCATCCCCGGCAAGACGCAGACGCTGTCGATCGCCGTGTACGAGGCCGTGCAGGCGGGGCAGGACGACAGCGCCAACCTGCTGGTGATCATCACCTCCGTGGTCTGCATCGCGGTGCTGATCGCGGCGAACAAACTGACGCCTAACCGCAACCCGCAGGCTTGAGCATGCAAATCAATATCGACATCGGCAAGACCCTGCGCTCCGGCTCGCGGACCTTCGAACTGCGCGCGCAGTTGACGTCGAGCAGCCAGCGCATCGTGATCTACGGCCCGTCGGGCGCGGGCAAGAGCCTGCTGCTGAAGGCGGTGGCCGGCCTGAGCACGCCCGACCGCGGCCACATCGAGGTGGCGGGCCGGCGGCTGTTCGACAGCGGCGGCGGCATCGACGTGCCGGCGCAGCGGCGCCAGCTGGCCTATCTGTTCCAGGACTACGCGCTGTTTCCGCACCTGAACGTGCGGCAGAACATCGCCTTCGGCTTGCAGCGCGGCTGGCGCAATCCGCTGGCGCGGGTGGATGGCGAGGCGGTGCGCTACTGGCTGCAGGCGTTCGAGCTGGAACATGTGGCGCACCAGTTGCCGCACCAACTGTCCGGCGGCCAGCGGCAGCGTGTGGCGTTGGCGCGCGCGCTGGCGCCGGAACCGCAGGCGTTGTTGCTGGATGAGCCGTTCGCGGCGCTGGACCCCGGCCTGCGCCAGCGCATGCGCGCCGAGCTGGACGCGCTGCAATGCCGGCTCGGCATTCCGATGCTGCTGATCACGCACGATCCCGAGGATGTGCGCGCTTTCGGCGACCATGTGCTGCGGATGGAAAATGGTAGCATGGCCGAAATCAGGGACATGGACATCGTGGAGCGCAATGAAGCCTGAAGAACAAGCAATGGCCTTGCAGGGCAATGTGTGGCTGACCGTCGGCGGCCAGAAGCTGGGCGGGCAGGACCGGATGGCGCTGCTGGCGGCCATCGCCGAACACGGTTCCATCACGGCCGCCGCCAAGGCGGTCGGCATGAGCTACAAGGGCGCGTGGGACGCCATCGAGGCGATGAACAACCTGGCCGGCGAGCCGCTGCTGGAACGCCTGGCCGGCGGCAAGGGCGGGGGCGGCACACGGCTGACTTCGCGTGGAGCGCAGCTTGTGGAAAATTTCCGTAAAATCGACGAAGCGCATCGCCAGTTCGTGGCGCACTTGAGCAGCCAGTCGCACGCGCTGGCGGATGACTTTCTGTTGATACAAAGGATGAAGATGAAAACCAGCGCGCGCAACCAGTTCAGCGGCAAGGTGGTGACGCTCAAGGAGGGCGCGGTGAACGACGAGGTGACGCTGGAAATCGTCGGCGGCCAGCACATCGTCGCCACCATCACGCGCGACAGCAGCGACAGCCTGAGCCTGGTGGAAGGCGCCGAGGCCTTCGCGCTGATCAAGGCGTCGTCGGTGATCGTGGTGACGCAGATGGCTGGCGCCCGCTTCTCGGCGCGCAACCGCCTGACCGGCAAGGTCACGCGGGTGCAGGTGGGCGCGGTGAATACCGAGGTCAGCATCGAACTGCCGGGCGGCGGCGCCATCGCCGCCATCGTCACGCGCGACAGCGGCGATACGCTGGAACTGCACGTGGGCATGGAGGCGACGGCCATCTTCAAGGCTTCCAGCGTGATCATCGGCACGCCGGCCTGATCAGGTGTCGAACTGGGCGAAGCGCGCCGGCGTGACGCCCAGGATGCGGCGGAACAGGGCGATGAAGCTGCTGACGCTGTCGTAACCCAGGCTCAGCGCCACGGTGGTCACCGAGGCGCCGCCGTTGAGCAGTTCCATGCCTTTTTGCAGGCGCGCGACCTGGCGCCATTCGACCAGCGACATGCCGGTCTGTTCGCGGAAGTGGCGGGTCAGGGTGCGGCGCGACCAGCCCAGCCTGGCGGCCCATTCGTCGAGGTCGGTCTCATCGGCGGGATGGTCGGCGATGGCCGCCGCCATCGCCTGCAGGCGCGGATGGCGCGGCATGGTCAGGTGCAGCGGTTCCTCGTCGGCGGTGCGGATTTCGTCCAGGAACACCGTCAGCAGGCGCCGTCCGGCGGCGTCGGCCGGCATGCCATGGGGCCATGAGCACATGCGCTCCAGCAGCGACACCGCCAGCGGCGACATGCGCATCACGCGCGACTGCGCCGGCAGGTCGGCGCACAGGGAGGGCGCCAGGTGGATGGTGTAGCCGGCCAGGCCGGGCTTGAAGGTGTTGGCGTGGGCGCTGGCGCCGTGCGGCATGTTGGGCGGTATCCAGCCCAGCCGTCCACGCGGCAGCACCTGGCGCACGTCGCCGGCCTCGACCACGATCACGCCCTGCAGCGGAATGTACAGCTGCCCCTCAGGGTGATGGTGGGTGTGCGTGGTGCGGTTGGTGTTGTGGTCGGCGTGCTGCGCGGACACGATGACGGGCATCTCGTCCGTCAGGCGCTTCTCGCCGTAATAATTACTGCCCATATGATTTTGGCCCGATTGCGATATTACTTGTCTGTCGCCAGTTAGTGTTTGTTGCGAATTGCTGGCAATCTACGACTTTGGTTTATAACAAGGAATCGGCATGACTGCAATCGATACGGAAGAAGTCCTGGCGCTGGTGCGCGAGGCCGGCGCCGATCTGTGCGAGACCTTTTGGCGCGGCGAGCCGGTGGTGGAGGTGGACGACATGATGGCCGCCTTCCATCGCATCGACGGCGCCGCCAACGCCGGCATGAAGCGCGCGCTGGCGCGCCTGTACCCCGGCATCGCCTGGCTGGAGGGCGAGCTCGACACCACCGAGCCGGAGGACGACGAGACCGCCGCGCTGGCCGCGGGCGGCGAATACTGGATCTGCGACGCCATCGACGGCGCGGTGCAATTCCTGCGCGCGATCCCGAACTGGGCGATGTCGCTGACCTTGATGCGCGAGGGCGTGCCGGTGTTCACCGCGATCTTCGATGCGGTGCATGACGAGATGTTCCATGCGGCCTGGGGGCAGGGCGCATTCCGCAACGGCGAACGGATACGCGTCAACGGCCGCGGCAACCACTACCAGGGCATCGTCGCCACCAGCCAGCCGCCGTTCGCCGGCCGCGACCGTCACGCGGTGCGCCGCTCCGGCGCCGCGCTGAGCGCCATGCTGACGGACGTGGCGGCGGTGCGCAACCTGAGCGCGACCTCGCTGCAGCTGGCCTACGTGGCGTGCGGCCGCATCGACGGGTTCTGGGAATTCGGCGACGACAGCATCAATTGCATTGGCGGCGCGCTGCTGGTGCGCGAGGCCGGCGGACAGGCGACGCAAATCGACGGCCGGCCTTATCAGCTGGGTTCGCCGAGCATCGCCGCCGCGTCGCCGGGCGCGCATGCCTCCATGCTGCTGCGCTTGCAGGAAGTGCTGGCGGCCTGACCGAAAGAAGCGGCGCCAGCGTGCTGCCGCCTAGCGTTCGGCGGTCTTGCCGCCTTGCTGGTTGCCTCCCTTGGACGATTGCTCCGACCCGGCGCTGTGCGACGCCGCGGCGTTTTTCGCGGCGTTGGCGCGGGCCGCGGACTGCCGGCTTTCCCCGCCCTTGCGGCCGATCTGCGCCATGTGTTCGCGGTCGCGGCTGACCGCCTCGCCGCCTTTCTGGCCGGCCCGGCGCGCTTCCTCCGAATCGAATTCATGGGCCGTGCCCTTTTGATGGGCCGCCTGGCCGCCCTTGCTGGCGATGGCGCGCTGGGTTGCTTCGTCCATTGCCGCAAAGCCGCGCTTGGCCGTGCCTTTCGGCTTGCTTTGATCGTTACCTGAATTACTGGCCATAAGACCTCCTCGTGAGTGTGATGAAATTCCGTCTGGGTTCCCCGAGCGGCGGGCCGGAAGCCCGCTGCTCTGCATGGTTAGAGGTGCTACGTTGACGGAAGTTCCACTCGGGCCGAGGCGCGTTTGCCGTGTTTAGTGGCGCAGCTCGCTGGCCATCTGGTATTTGGACATCTGCTCGGCGGCGCGCGCCGTCTGTTCGGAGGCATGGTGCATGATTTCCTCGGCCACGTTGTTGGCGGCGCGGCGCACGGCCGGCATGTGGGTGGCGGCCGTTTGCGCCATGCTGGAGTTGGCGCGGCTGAGGATGTCGACCAAATGCCTCTGGTAGTTCTGCAGCGCGGCGCCGCCCGGCGTGAGCTGGGCGCTGACGGCCGCGCCCAGTTGCGTGGCGTCCTTGCTGGCCATGAGCCGCTGGACGTTGCCGCCCATTTCGGCGATCAGGTCGCGGCCCAGTTGCATGTTCAATTCGCTCAGGCTTTGCAAGGCTTCCAGCGTGCGCTGGTTCAGGTCGGTGTACAGGGTGATCAGGATCTCGATCTGCGATTTGATTGCGGGGGTAATAAATTGGGGGAACATGGTCTTCCTCGTCGTGAACTAAAAAAACGCCGGGCTTGCGGCCCGGCGGAATGTGCAGCCGAAGGATAGACGCTGCGGACGCGGAAAAGTTCCCCGAATTTATTCGGCCGCCACCTGCAGCACCAGCTTGCCGAAGTTCTTCCCTTCGAACAGCATGTTGAGCGCCTGCGGGAAGCGCTCCAGTCCCTGCACGATGTCTTCCTTGCTCTTGACTTTGCCTTCCTTCATCCACTGGCCCAGCGCGGCGATGCCCAGGTGGTAGCGGTCGGCGTAGTCGAACACGACGATGCCCTCCATGCGCGCGCGGTTCACCAGCAGCGCCAGGTAGTTGGCCGGACCCTTGACCGGCGTGGTGTTGTTGTACTGCGAGATGGCGCCGCAGATGACGATGCGCGCCTTCAGGTTGATGCGGGTGAGCACGGTGTCGAGGATGTCGCCGCCGACGTTGTCGAAGTAGACGTCGACGCCGTTCGGGCAGTGTTCCTTGAGGCCGTCCTTGACCGAGCCGCCCTTGTAGTCGATGCAGGCGTCGAAGCCGAGCTGGTTGACCACGAAGTCGCACTTGTCCTTGCCGCCGGCGATGCCAACCACGCGGCAGCCCAGTTGCTTGGCCACCTGGCCGACCGTCTGGCCGACCGCGCCGGCCGCGCCGGACACCACCACCGTCTCGCCGGCCTTGGGCTGGCCCGATTCGATCAGGCCGAAGTAGGCCGTCATGCCCGGCATGCCCAGCGTGTTGAGGTAGGTGGGCAGCGGCGCCAGCTTGGGATCGACCTTGCGGAAGCCGTGGCGCTTGTCGCCGGCCGGGCCGACCCAGTAGCGCTGCACGCCGGTGCCGCCCTGCACGTAGTCGCCGACCGCGAAGTCGGGCGACTTCGAGGCCACCACAACGCCCACGCCGCCGGCCCGCATCACCTCGCCGATGCCGACCGGCGCGATGTAGGATTTGCCTTCGTTCATCCAGCCGCGCATGGCCGGGTCGAGCGACAGGTACAGCACCTTGACCACGACCTCGCCGTCGGCCGGCTCGCGCACCGGCTCGCTGACCTGCTGCCAGTCGCTGTCCTTGACCATGCCGACCGGGCGGGCCGCCAGGCGGAATTGAAGATTTGTCTCGTTGATCGTCATTTTGTATCCTCAAAGAAGAGTGTGGCAGCCAATATAGCTCAAATTGAACGAGCGTGCTATTTTTACGGTGTGGGCCCAGCCGTGCGACAATACCGGCCTTGTTAGACCTATAACGATGGTGGATATGAGCAATCCCGAATACATTTTGACACTCTCTTGCCTGGACCAGCGCGGTATCGTGCATCGCGTGTCGGGCTTCCTGGCCGACCACGGCTGCAACATCATCGACTCGGCCCAGTTCGGCGATAGCGAATCGAAGCTGTTCTTCATGCGCGTGCACTTCGCGCTGGAAGACCGCAACGTCAGCGACGACCTGCTGCGCGCCGACTTCGGCCTGCTGGGCGCGGAGATGAAGCTGGATTGGGAGCTGCGCGACGCCCACTACAAGCCGCGCGTGATGCTGATGGTGTCGAAGATCGGCCATTGCCTCAACGACCTGCTGTTCCGCTACAAGAGCGGTCTGCTGCCGGTGGAGATTCCGGCCATCGTGTCCAACCACATGGACTTCTACCAGCTGGCGGCCAGCTACAACATTCCGTTCCACCACCTGCCGCTGGCCACCGGCGCGCCGCAGGAAGCCAAGCTGGCGCAGGAAGCCAAGATCATCGAGCTGATGAACTCGCACAACATCGACCTGGTGGTGCTGGCGCGCTACATGCAGATCCTGTCGCCGGGCCTGTGCGCGGCGTTGAAGGGGAAGGCGATCAACATCCACCATTCCTTCCTGCCTAGCTTCAAGGGCGCCAAGCCGTACGCGCAGGCGCACCATCGCGGCGTCAAGCTGATCGGCGCCACCGCGCACTTCGTCACCGGCGACCTGGATGAAGGTCCGATCATCGAGCAGGACGTCGAGCGGGTCGACCACTCGATGGACGCGGAGACGCTGTCGGCCATCGGCCGCGACGTCGAGTGCGTGGTGCTGGCGCGCGCCGTGAAGTGGTTCGTCGAACACCGCATTTTGCAAAACGGCGACAAGACTGTCGTCTTCAAATAATCACACAGAGATTCACCGATGGCCCTCAAAGCAACAATCTACAAAGCCGACCTGCAGATCGCGGACATGGACCGCAACTTCTACGAGACCCAGTCGCTGACGCTGGCGCGCCATCCGTCCGAGACCGACGAGCGCATGATGGTGCGCCTGATCGCCTTCGCGATCCACGCCAACGAGGCGCTGACCTTCACCAAGGGCCTGTTCGACGTCGAGGAGCCGGACATCTGGCAGAAGGACCTGACCGGCGCGATCCAGCTGTGGATCGAGGTGGGGCAGCCGGACGAGAAGGTGATCCTGAAGGCCTGCGGCCGCTCGGAGCATGTCTACGTCTACAGCTACGCCGCGACCAGCCACATCTGGTGGAAGGCGCTGGCCAACAAGGTCGAGCGCTGCAAGAACCTGACCGTGATCAACCTGGACGCGGACGCCACCGAGCAGCTGGCCAAGATGGCTCAGCGCACCATGCAGCTGCAATGCACGATCCAGGACGGCCAGATCTGGCTGACCGACGGCACCAACACGGTGGAAGTCGGCCGCGAGACCTTCAAGGGCGAGCGTTGATATAATCGACCGATGAAAAACATCCTCTCAGCATTGCTGTTGGCGGCGGCCGTTCCGGCGGCGCTGGCCCAGGTCGAGGTCGGCGACGCGTGGATACGCGCCACCGTGCCGTCGGCCAAGTCCAGCGGCGTGTTCATGCGGCTGAAGTCGAAGCAGGATGCGCAGCTGGTGGCGGTGCGCGCCGATGTGGCGGGCGTGGCGGAAATCCACCAGATGCAGATGGAAGGCCAGCTGATGAAGATGCACGCCGTGCCGTCGCTGGACTTGCCGGCCGGGCAGATGGTGGACCTGGCGTCCGGCGGCTACCACGTGATGCTGATGGATTTGAAACGGCAGTTGAAGCAGGGCGAGACCGTGCCGGTCACGCTGGTGTTCCGCAAGAAGGGCAAGCAGGCCGACACCGTCACCATCGACGTGCCGGTCAAACCGCTGACGTACATACCACCGAGAGGGCAGTAATGAAAACGACTCTGACCATGCTGGCTTTCTCCGCCGCGCTGCTGGCCCCTGCGGCGCAGGCGCATGTGACGCTGGAACAAACCACCGGCCTGGCGGGCAGTTTCCAGAAGCTGACCTTCCGCGTCGGCCACGGCTGCGACGGCAGCGCCACCAAGGGCTTGACGGTGTCGTTGCCGCAAGGCGCCACCAGCGCCAAGCCCATGCCCAAGGCGGGCTGGGTAATTGAGGCGGGCACCAGCGGCGGCGTGCAGGAAATCAGCTGGAAGGGCGGCCCGTTGCCGGATGCCTATTTCGACGAGTTCGTCATGCAGGTCAAATTGCCGGCACAGCCGGGCAAGCTGTACTTCCGCATCGTGCAGCAATGCGACAAGGCCAGCGTGGCCTGGGACGAGATTCCCGGCGACAGCGCCGTCAAACTGAAAGCGCCGGCGCCGATGCTGGAAGTGCTGCCGGCACCGGCCGGCGCGGCACAGCACCAGCACTGACCCCGCCGGCCGCGCGGTCTACTTGACGACCGCGCCACCCTTCATCACCCACTGGACGTTCTCCAGCGTCTTCACATCCTTCAACGGCTCGCCGTCGACCGCGATCATATCCGCGAACTTGCCGGCCTCGATGGTGCCCACCCTGTCGGTCCAGCCCAGCAGCTCGCTGGCGTTGACGGTGGCGGTGCGGATCGCCTGGATCGGCGTCATGCCCAGCTTGACCAGCACGCCGAACTCGCGCGCGTTCAGGCCGTGCGGATAGACGGCGGCGTCGGTGCCGAAAGCGATCGGCACGCCGGCCTTGATGGCGCGGCCCACATTCTGGCGCGCTATCGGCAGCACCACCTTGGCTTTTTCCAGCAGCGGCTTGGGCAGCTTGATGGCCTCGGCGTTCTCGATCAGCCAGTCGCCCAGGTACAGCGTGGGCACCAGCCAGGTCTTGTGTTCCTTCATCAGCTTGATGCCCTCGTCGTCGATGTAGGAGCCGTGCTCGATCGAGTCGATGCCGGCAAGCACCGCCAGCTTGATGCCGTCGCCGCCGTGCGCGTGGGCGGCGGCCTTGCGGCCCAGGCGGTGGGCGTCGCTGACGATGGCCTTCAATTCCTCCAGCGTGTATTGCGAGGTGCGCGGATCGTCGCCGAACGACAGCACGCCGCCGGTGGCGCAGATCTTGATGACATCGGCGCCGTACTTGATGTTGCGGCGCGTGACCTTAAGCGCCTCATCGACGCCGTCGGCCACGCCCAGGCTGGTGATCTTGAATTCGGGCGCGTGCATGGTGTCGTCGCAGTGGCCGCCGGTGATGCTCAGCGGCGGGCCGGAGGCGGCCATGCGCGGGCCGGGCACGTCGCCGTCGTTGATGGCGTCGCGCAGGCCGATGTCGGTATAGGCGTCGGCGCCGACGTCGCGCACGGTGGTGAAGCCGGCCTGCAGCGTCACGCGGGCGTTCTTGGCGCCGGTCAGCGTGACGCGCGGCACCGACTTGGCGATGATGGAATAGCCGGCGTCCTGCGGATCGCCGGTCAGGTGGGTGTGCATGTCGATCAGGCCGGGCAGCAGGGTCTTGTTGCCGAGGTCGATGATTTGCGCGCCGGCCGGGATCGCCAGCTGGCTGCCGGCGGCGGTGATGCGTTCGCCGCTGACCAGGACCACGGCATTGTCGACCAGGGCGCCGCTGCGCACATCGAGCATGTGGGCGGCCTTGATGGCGGTGACGGTGGGCGGGGCGGAGGCGGCGGCGCAGCAGGCCAGCAACAATAAGGGCAGCGCGAAGGCGCGATGGACGGACGTGGCGATAACGTTCAAGCGGATCTCCTTGTGGTGAGTTTCTTATTCGCGCCGGATTGATGCGGGCCAAACAGCGCCCGCCTAGCGTACCCGCGTCTACAGGCGGGCGCTACAATTTTTTGGATGAACTCCCGTAGCGACACGTTGGTCTGACACTCGGGTTCAGTTTTTTGGGAGCGGCTTCGAGGAGGTAAGGGCCATGCTGTTCGACAAACAATTTAAAACTGTGGAAGAACTCTGGGATTACGAGGAAAACGAGCGCATTAGAGAAAGCAGCGAAAAGATCGCCAAACAGATCGGGCTCCAGGATAGCGAGCAAAAGATACTGAGTGAGGCGTTGAGGAGTGCCCGGTACAGTGGAATGCATGATGCGTTGTACACCGGCCGGATGAAGGGGTACTACGAAGGCTGCCTGGAGGGCCGGCAAGCACTGGTAGAGGTGCTGTGCGGGCTACTTGAAAAATCCGCTGTAACACCTTCCCGGGAAACCTATAAAACGATTGCCCTGGCTGAACCGCCCGAATTGATTGACTGGGTCCGGCAACTGATGGCTGGTGCCGAACCCAATGAGATATTTGACTGATCTAAAGCCGTTACTGCGGCGAACCACCCAGCCGCTTGACGCTGCCGGAACCCAGCACGCTGCTGGTCAGCTTCGGATCGCCGTAGTAGCTGATGTCGCCCGAGCCGGCCACGCTCAGGTTCAGCGTCTGCTTGGCCCACACGGTCGCCTCGCCGGAGCCGCCGATGCTGACCGTCACATCGCGCGCGGCCAATTGGCCGGCCTGCACCCGTCCCGAGCCGCCGATCGACACCTGCAAGCGTTCGACGTTGCCGCCCACCTTCAGGTTGCCGCTGCCGCCCAGCGCGATCGCCACCGATTCGCTCTCGAGCTTGCGCACATTGATCGAGCCCGAGCCGCCGACGTCAAATGTCAGGCGTTCGCCGCGCAGCTGGTCGGCCTCGACCGAGCCGGAGCCGGCCACCGCGATCTTCTCGATCGAGCGCGCCTGCACCACGATCTTCATCGTATGCGACTCCAGGTTGACGTCCTTGCGCGTGGGGCGGATGCGCAGCGTGCCGTTGTCGACCACCGTCTCGAGCAGCGGCAGCAGATTGTCGTCGGTCTCGATGCTGATGCCCTCGGTGTTGCCCTGGCGGAGCTCGACGTTGCCGCTGACGCTGGTGGCCAGCGAGGTGAAGTGGCCGATTTCGCGGTTCTGCTTGACGATCTTGCCGCTGCCCTGCACGCGCTCGCCGTGGAACCAGCTGAACGGGCCGGCCACGGCCACGCCCACCGGCGCGGCGACGGCCAGCAGGCCGGCGGACAGGAACAGGATGCGCAGCGCGCTGCGGACGGATGGATTTGCCATGATGATCTCCTCGTGATGGTTGGCACAGCTCTTGAGGTTGGATACTACGGACTTGCCCCGGCGCGCGAAACCGGGCTGCGACAGATTGCAGCGGGCGCGGAACAGAATGCACAGGCCGGGGAGCAGGCCGCGACCGGCGGCGGGCTGGGCGGCCCGCATGAGGTATCATTCGGCCTATCCCGCAACACCGCACATATTGGACGCACATGCTTATCATCACCATCAAACAGGGCAAGGAAAAGAGCCTGCTGGCCGGCGACCCCTGGATTTACGCCTCGGCGGTCGACAAGGTCGACGGCAAGCCGCAGGAAAAGAACAAGCCGGGCGCCACCGCCACCGTGCAGACCTCGTCGCGCCAGTTCATCGGCCGCGCCGCCTACAACGCCAAGTCGCAGATCTGCGCCCGCATCTGGACCTACAAGGAAGACGAGCCGGTCGACCACGCGCTGATCAAGCGCCGCGTCAAGGCCGCCGTGGCCAAGCGCGCGGCCAGCGTGCGCGCGGCCGGCCCCAACGACCTGGTGCCGGTGGTGCGCGGCGACGAGGATGGCTTGTCCGGCCTGCTGGTCGACAGCTGGGGCGGCGTCAAGGGCTACCTGATCTGCCAGTTCCAGTCGGCCGGTGTCGATGCTTGGAAAGTGGCCATCGTGCAGGCGCTGCTGGCCGAGACCGGCTGCCCCAACGTCTACGAGCGCTGCGACGACCTGGTCCGCAAGGGCGAGGGCTTGCCGATCTTCTACCGCGCGCTGGCCGGCGAGGAACCGCCCGACCACGTGCTGGTCACCGAGGGCAAGCAGCGCTACAGCATGGACTTGCGCACCGGCTTCAAATATCCCAAGGTCCGCAGCTAAAATATTTCGATGGCGCAATTTTTTCTCTTATAATCGTTGACGGAGCACCACCGACCCCACCGAGAGCAGAGATGGAACACTACCAGTCGTCGCAGATACGCACCCTGACCTACATCGAGAACGAAGACCACCCGGTGTTCGGCACGCTCGTCGAGCAGATACTGCATCTGCTCAATTCCAAGCTGATCTTCAGCGACATCCTGATCCACCAGAACAGTCCGCTGTTGCTGCGCCAGCCGAAGGGGCTGGTGGCGGTGACGGATTCGCCGATCACGCGCGAGGAGCTGCAGGAATTCTTCGAGGTGGTCGAGCCGAACTGGGCCGAGCGGATCCAGGACCGCGCCTTCGACCGCGCCGTGGATTTGCACACGGCGCGCATCCGCGCCAACTGCTTCAGCTTCCAGGGCAAGAAGCGGCTGGGCTGCGTGATCCGCCGGTTTCCGAAGGAGCCGATGGTGCTCAGCCAGCTGGGCCTGCGCCAGGCCGAGCAGAATTTCGCCAAGCTCACCAGCGGGCTGGTGCTGATCATCGGCGACACGTGCCAGGGCAAGTCGACCACCATCGCCGCCATGCTCGACGAGATCAACAAGCACCGTTCCGGCCACATCATCACGATTGAGGACCCGGTGGAAACGCTGATCCCGCAGCGCCAGTGCGTGATCACGCAGCGCGAGGTGGGTTTCGACGGCGACGTCGAGAGCTTCTACCTGGGCGCGCTGGACGCGCTGCGCGAGCGGCCGGACGTGATCGTCATCGGCGAGATCCGCGACGCCCAGACCGCGCAGGAAGCGCTGGCGCTGGCCGAATCGGGCCCGCTGGTGCTGGCCTCGCTGCACGCGCGCTCGACCGAGCTGGGCCTGCAGAAGATGGTGCGGCTGCTGGGCAACGGCGAACCGCAATCGCAGGCCCTGGCGCACGCGCTGCGCGGCGTGCTGTGCCAGGCGCTGCTGCCGTCGGTCGATGGCGACCGCTACCACTTGGCCACCGAATGTTTGACGTCGAATCCGGAAGTGGTGGGCATGATCGCCAGCGGCCAGATCTCGGCGTTGCGCAACTGGATGGAAACCAAGCCGGGCGAGGGCTGCCACACGATGAACGCCTCGCTGCGCGCGCTGCTCACGGCGGGCAAGGTCAGCGTCGACGACGCCCGCAACGCCACCACCGACCGCATCGGCTTCGCCGAGCACTACTAACCGCCAAGCAATTTGGGGTCAAGTCTGACATTCGGACACGAGCTCTGCTGTAAGCCGCGCCTACAGCAGAGCTCGTGTCCGAATGTCAGACTTGACCCCACCATGATATGAAACACAGACTATTTCTTTTCGACCTGGACGATACGCTGCTGGACTTCAAGGCGTCCGAACAACTTTCCTTTGTGCGGACCATGCAGGCGCTTGGCCTGCGCGATGATGTGGAGGCGATTTTTCTCCAGTATCAGGCGATCAACGTGCAACTCTGGCGCGACTTCGAGACCGGCGCCGTGACCAAGGATTTCCTGAAGGTGGAGCGCTTCCGCAAGACGTTCCAGGCCAACGCCCTCGAGCTCGACCCCGAGGCGGCCAGCGGGATTTATCTTGAGTCGCTGTCCGATACCGTGGTCCTCATCGACGGCGCCAAACAGCTGTGCGAAACGCTCTCGGCCATCGGCGAGGTGGGCATCATCACCAACGGCGTCGAGGCCATCCAGAACCGCCGCATCGCCAGCTCGGGGCTGGCCCAGCACATTTCCTTCGTCGCCACGTCCGAGGCCTGCGGCCACGCCAAGCCCGACGTCCGCTTCTTCGACTACGCGGCCAGCATGGCGCGTTCCTTCGCCAAGCCGGAAGCGATCATCATCGGCGACCGGCTCGATGCCGACATCCTTGGCGCCAACCGGTATGGCATAGAAAGCTGCTGGTTCAACCCCGGCCGCCTCGCCAACGCGTCGGACGCGGTGCCCACCTTCGAGGTCGCCGGCCTGGCGGAAGTCGTTCCGTCGCTCAGGAGCCTGGCCGCCGCGTAGAAATTTTAGGCCGGGTGGGCCGGCTCAATCATCGACCGCCTCGATGCCTTGCAGCCTGAGCTTCTCGACATGGTCCTGCATCGCCTGCAGCGCTTCGGGGGAGTGGCCTTGCCATTCCTTGACCTCGCCCACTACGCGCAACGCTTGCTTGGAGCGATAGGACTTGGTCGGGTTGCCGGGGAATCTTTTATCCGTCAGATTGGGATCGTCCACGATCTCGCCAACCGGCTCGACGATGTAGATCCTGGCGGGCGCATCGCCCTGCGCCAGCTCCGCTCCCCACGTGGCCGCCTCCAGCGTTGCGCTCAGGTAGACGTGGTTCGCCTTGCGCCGCGTGCCGTAGTTGGAGGTATAGCCGGGTTCGATCAAATCGCCGACTTTCAAGTCGGCCCTGGTGCCGTGGTAATACTCCATTCATGCCTCCCAAACATTGGGGTCAAGTCTGACATTTGGGGTCAAGTCTGACATTCGGACACGAGCTCTGCTATAGGCGGCAACGACTGCAGCAGAGCTCGTGTCCGAATGTCAGACTTGACCCCATTTTAGTTCAGCTGAGCTCGTGTCCGAATGCCAGACTTGACCCCATTTTTTAATCCAAAGGAATTGCGCGGTAGCGGTTGACGTCGTTGCTGTTGACCGGCGGCGCGTTGTTGCCCCAGGCGCTGCGCAGGTAGGACACGACCTGCGCCACCTCCGTATCGTTCAGCACGTGACCGAACGGCGGCATGCCGTATGGTCGCGGGTTGCCTTCGGTGCCGGGCGCGAAGCCGCCGTTGAGCACGATACGGATGGGGTTGACCGCCTGCTCCATCGTCAGCGCGCGGTTGCCCGCCAGCGGCGGGTAACCGGGCGGCAGGCCGGTTCCGCCGGCGCCGTGGCAGTCGGCGCAGTGCTTCTCGTACAGCTTGGCGCCGGCCGACAGGTAGGCCATCGCTTCGGCGCCCTTGTCGCGCTCGAAGTCCGATTTCTTGTCGTCGCCCGGCAGGGCTTTCAGGTAGACCGCCATGGCGTTGATGTCGCCGTCGCTCAGGTGCTGCAGGCTTTGCCGCACCACTTCTGCCATCGGCCCGAACACGGTGGCGCGCGGCGAGACGCCGGTCTTCAGCAGCTGCACGATGTGCGGCTGCATCCATTCGCCCAGCCCAGCCTCGGCGCCGGAGTTGAGCGATGGCGCGTACCAGCCCAGCACCGGGATCAGGCCGCCGGACAAGCCTTCGCCGTCGCTTGCGCCCAGCGTGTTGCGCGGGCTGTGGCAGGCGCTGCAATGGCCCAGGCCCTGCACCAGGTAGGCGCCACGGTTCCAATCGACCGATTGTTTGCCGTCCTCGCGGAACACGGCCGGCTTGAAGTACAGCGCCCGCCACGCGGCCAGCATGAATTGCTGGTTGTAGGGGAAGCGCAAGGTGTGCGGTTGGTTGGCCTGCGCCACCGCCGGCACCGATTGGAAGTAGGCGTACAGCGCGTCCGCGTCGTCGCGCGTGATGCGGGTGTAGTTGGTGTATGGGAAGGCCGGATACAGCAGGCGTCCATCCTTCGATTTGCCGTTGTGCAGCGCGTGCCAGAAGTCGTCCGCGCTCCAGCCGCCGATGCCGGTGGCCTTGTCGGAGGTGATGTTGGGCGAGATGACGTTGCCGAACGGCGTTTGCAGCGCGCGTCCGCCGGCGTATTGCGCGCCGCCGCGCACGGTGTGGCAGGCCATGCAGTCGCCGGCCTTGGCCAGGTAGGCGCCGCGCGCGATCTTCTCGGCCGGCGCCAGCGTCGCGGTGACGGTGGGCGCCGGGCCGGCGTCGTCCGAGCCGCCGAACAGCACGTACAGGATGCCTGCCGCCAGCAGGGCGATAACGGTATAAATGATTTTCTTCATGAGCTGGCCCTCAAGGCGCCGGCACGCTGCCGCAGTTCAGCGGCAGGGGCAGGGCGATGCTGTCGGCGGCGCCGGGGCGCGCGGCCGCGTCCGGCGTTTGCTTGCTGAGCCAGCCGGAGACGGCGGCCACGTCGGCCGGCGTCAGGCGGTTGGCGATCTCGGCCATGCAGTCCGGCGCGGCGGCGCGCCGCACCTTGTTTTTCCATGCGCCGAATTGGGCGTTGATGTAGTCGCTGGGCAGGCCGACCAGGCCGGGGATCGCCGGCGCCACGCCGGTCAGCGCGCTGCCGTGGCAGGCCACGCAGGCCGGGATTTTTTTCGATGGATCGCCGTTGCGCACCAGCGCCTCGCCGCGCGCCAGGGCCTCGCCGCCAGCGCTGGCGCCGCTGCCGGCCTGCGGCGGCGGGTAGGGCGGGTGCTGTTGCGAGAAGTAGTCGGCGATTTCGCGCAGGTAGGCGTCAGGCAGATGGTCGACCATGTAGGTCATCATCGGATAGTGGCGCCGGCCTTCGCGGAAATTGACCAGCTGGTTGTACAGGTAGCCCGCGGGCTTGCCGGCGATGCGCGGGAAGAAGGCGTCGCCGCGTTCCTTGGCGGCGTGGCAGGCGGTGCAGGCGGCCACGCGTTGTTCCAGCGTGTCGGGCAGGGTGGCGGGCGTGGCCGCCAGCGAGGGCAGGCCGAAGCCGGCCAGGGCCAGCGCGGCGCCCGCGCGCACGACGTAAGAGGTAGACATGCCATTCCTTGAGGTCGTAACTATCTGGCAAGGATACCAGATCATGCCGCTACTGCGGCTTCGGCGGACGGGGAAGTTTCACGGCTTTCATCGGCGGCAGCTTGTTGCCGGCGGCGATGAAGTGGCGGTAGACCCGCAGCGCGACCTGGGCGTCGTCGGCCGCGTACAGGATCTGCTTTTCGTTCAGGCGCGGCAGCGCCCAGTTGGTGGTGGAGATCTTCTTGGACTTTTGCAGCTTCAGGCCGAAGAACTTGGCGACGGCGGTCTTGGCGCCGAGGTCGTTGCGCTGGCCCGGCGTGCGCAGCGCCACCGAGAGATCGACCACGCCGGCCGCGCGGATCGCCAGCTTGGCGTGCAGCCGCTTGACGTCGTCGGACAGGCCGAAGCCCACCTTCAACAACGCCGGCGTTTCCAGCACCGCCTGCAAGGCCTCGAGGATGGGCGTCGAGGTGCTGGCGCCGATCTGGAACAGGTAGGCGGTGCTGTCGGTGGAGAATTGGATCAGGTGCGGACCGGTGGAGGTCTCGCCCTTGGTGAAGGTCGGCTTGGACTCGGTGTCGAAGCCGATGGCGTCCGTGGCCAGCAGGGCGTCGCGCGCGGCGACCGCCTGCCCGGCCGTGGTGACCAGCTGCACATCGGCGATGCGTATCCCCACGTAGGGCGGAAGCTCGGCCTCCGCTTGCACGGCGGGCTGCTGCTGAGTGTTCAACTGAGCCAACTGAGCCAACTCAGCCTTTGCGCGAGAACTTCGCGGTCAGCTGGTTCAGCTTGTCGGCGCGCACGCGGGCCGCTTCTTCAGCCGCTGCCGCTTCGCGTTCGGCCTTCTTGCGCTCGGCTTCTTTCTTGAAGCGTTCCTGCAGGACCTGCGTGGCGTGGGCGCGGTGGGTGTCGGTCACTTCGGCGCCCGGGGTGCCGTCCAGATCGTGGCGTACCTTGGCTTTTTCCATGACCTTCAGGTAGCGCAGCGAACCGGTGTGGATGCCGAGCGCGGTGCGCATGGTTTTGCGGTCCAGTTCAGGCATCACGGCGAGGATCTGCTTGTCGATACCGATCGACAGGGGCAGGAAATCGCGGAAGGCCGGGAATTGGGTTTGCAATTGTTTCAACAAGCTGCGCGGGGACAGCGCTGCTGGTGCCGCGGTGGCGACCGGCTCGGTGGCAGGCGCCTGAGGGGTGAGGCTAGTGTTCATCGACTTCATAGTTTAAGCAAGAGGCGTGAGCATATCATGGGGACTACGGGATTGCAGTGCCTTTTAGGCCATGATGTAAAAATAACCACGGCACCATCATACGCCAGTTGGACGCCGCAGGTGCGTTCGCACGCCAAAACATGTATAATGCGAGACGCACTTTTGCAGGACGGTGCGTTTCAGTTTGGTACAGGATGCGATTTGGACGGTCTGACAAGAGTGTGTAGCCCTTGTTATATGGTTTTACGATGTCGGATATGGGTACTATCAATTATCCTGATGTCTCGCGATACGGCATACTTTGCCCTCTCCCTATTCTTCACTGAAAAGAGAAACAAGCCCGTTGTTGGACGCGGGCTTTTTTTATTCCGCAGATAATCGTCAGCTAAATTACAACATTTCCATCCCATGCGCACTGGTAACGGTCGGCGCTGGCTATGGCATTTTGTATTTTCTGGCGAATACGCATTGAGAGATATTTAATGACAAAAACGCCGAAAACTTTAACGTTGTCCGTCAAGGCCGCCCGTACCAGCTCCGCTCCGCTGGTGGTGCCGAAGACGACTCTATCTTATGTGATCGATAATGCGCAAGAGGCAGCGAGCAAAGTAACGGTAGTCAAAAAGAAAACGCGCCTGAGCGCCGCGGCCGAAGCGGCCCAGGCGGAAGCCCAGGTGGCGGTGCAGGCCGATGCCTCGGATGCGCCGATCAAGACCGTCAAGGTGGCGCGCAAGACCGCCGTCCTGCCGGGCGCCGACGACGCCGCGCCGGCCGTGGTGGTCAAGGCCGCGCCGAAGTCCAAGCTGGTCAAGGTCGCCAAGGCCGAGCCTGCACCGGTGGTCATCGTGACCGCCGGCCCGGCCGTCAGCCAGGTGACCGACGCCGCCACGCTGGCCTCGATCGACACCTCCGGCTACCTGCTGCCGAGCGTCAAGGTGCCGGGCCGCCGCGGCCGCAAGCCGTCCGAATTCACGCCTGAGAACGACGAAGTCGCCGCGCTGAACGCGGTCGAGCGCGCCGAGCTGAAGGCCGTTTCCAAGGCCCGCGAGCGCAAGGCCAAGGGCGGCGCCGCCGACCTGCTGGGCGTGGATTCCAAGAGCACCGCCGAGGAGCTGGAACGCCGCCGCACCCAGATCAAGAACCTGATCAACATGGGCAAGGAGCGCGGCTTCCTGACCTACGCCGAGATCAACGACCAACTGCCGGAAAACATTGTCGACCCTGAAGCGATCGAAGGCATCATCGCGACCTTCAACGACATGGGCATCGCCATCTACGAGCGCGCGCCGGACGCCGAGTCGCTGCTGTTGACCGACAGCGTGGCCACCGTCACCTCCGACGACGAAGTGGAAGCGGCCGCCGCGACCGCGCTGTCGACGGTCGACTCCGACTTCGGCCGCACCACCGACCCGGTCCGCATGTACATGCGCGAGATGGGCGCCGTGGCGCTGCTGACGCGCGAAGGCGAGATCGAGATCGCCAAGCGCATCGAAGGCGGCCTGAAGGACATGATCCAGGCCATCTCCGCCTGCCCGACCACGATCGCCGAGATCGTCGCGCTGGCCAAGAAGATCGAAGCCGACGAACTGAAAGTCGATGAAGTGGTGGACGGCTTCGTCGACCTGAACGAGGCGAACAACGCGCCGGCCGTGGCGGCCGCGCCTGCCGTCGCGTCGGATGACGAGGAAGAAGAGGAAGAGGAAGTCGAGGAAGAAGACGGCGACGCCAACGGCGGCGCGGCGGGCTTCTCGACCGAGCAACTGGCGCAGCTGAAGAAAGCCGCGCTGGAAAAGTTCGACGTCATCTCGACCCAGTACGACAAGATGCGCAAGGCCACCGGCGGCTACGGCTCCAAGGGCTACGTATCGGCGCAGGAAGCGATTTCGGCCGAGCTGCTGGGCATCCGCTTCACCGCCAAGGTGGTCGAGAAGCTGTGCGACACGCTGCGCGGCCAGATGGAAGAAGTGCGCCACATCGAGCGCGCCGTGCTGGAGCTGTGCGTGAACAAATGCGGCATGCCGCGCGCCCACTTCATCAAGGTCTTCCCGGGCAATGAATGCGACCTGGACTGGGTTGACGGCGAAGTCGACAGCGCCTATCCGTACAGCGCCATCCTGGGCCGCAACGTGCCTGCCGTGAAAGAGCTGCAGAAGAAGATGATCGACCTGCAAGCGCGCGTGGCGCTGCCGCTGGCCGACCTGCGCAAGATTAACAAGCAGATGGCCGCCGGCGAAAAACGCGCGCGCCAGGCCAAGCGTGAAATGACGGTCGCCAACTTGCGTCTGGTGATTTCGATCGCCAAGAAGTACATCAACCGCGGCCTGCAGTTCCTCGACTTGATCCAGGAAGGCAACATCGGCCTGCTGAAGGCGGTGGACAAGTTCGAATACCGTCGCGGCTACAAGTTCTCGACCTACGCGACGTGGTGGATCCGTCAGGCCATCACCCGTTCGATCGCCGACATGGCCCGCACCATCCGCGTGCCGGTGCACATGATCGAGAC
>Ga0308157_10003206_pt1 | contig 24388 bp, 22 predicted proteins | sample PhyBR1_FD_201035 | JGI IMG/M metagenome (GOLD analysis project Ga0308157, IMG submission 201035) | Phyllosphere microbial communities from UC Gill Tract Community Farm, Albany, California, United States - DLSLB.R1 | ecosystem: Host-associated > Plants > Phyllosphere > Unclassified | place: USA...
ATGGCCGATACTCGACTTCACCACGTACTGGTTGCCCAGGTACTTGTTGATGGTCTTGGCCTTGGCCGGGGATTCCACAATGACCAGCGATTTGCCCATGGATCGGAGTATTCCTGAATCTGAAGATGAAAAACGCGTCAGGTGCCGACACGCGGCACCGCTATATATAGTGGCAAAAGTGTGAGGTCAAGTTCGAACGATCATGCGTGCGACTTGCCCAGCAACCCGGGCAGCCCCTCTTCGGCCTTGACCAAAGCAAAGCGTGGCACCTGCTCGCCGTCAACCTCGACGGACTCCTGGAACATCGAAAGTGGCCTTACCCAGAAGCTGTAGTCACCATACAGGCACTGGTAGAAAACCATCCACTCTTCGCTCTCGGAGTGCCGCGCAACGCTGAAGACACGGTACTCAGGCCCTTTGTAATGCCGGTAGACGCCTGGCTGTATCTGCATGTTGCACACCCTCCTGAATAAAACCTGAAAAAACAAAACCGGGGCACAAGGCCCCGGTTGCTGTCCAGCGGCGCGATCAGACGCGTTCGAAGACAGTGGTGATACCTTGGCCGAGGCCGACGCACATGGTCGCCACCCCCAGGGTACCGCCATTTTGCTTCATGACATTGAGCAGGGTGCCGGAAATACGTGCCCCAGAGCAACCGAACGGGTGGCCCAAAGCGATGGCGCCGCCGTGCAGGTTAACCTTCTCATCCATCTTGTCGAGCACTTTCAAATCTTTCAGCACTGGCAAGGCCTGTGCAGCGAAGGCTTCGTTGAGCTCGATGAAGTCGATGTCGGCCATGGTCAGCCCGGCACGCTTGAGGGCTTTCTGGGTCGATGGCACCGGGCCGTAGCCCATGATCGCCGGGTCCACACCGGCCACCGCCATCGAGCGGATCACCGCCAACGGCTGGATACCCAGGTCCATGGCGCGCTGGCCAGACATGACGATCATGCACGACGCGCCGTCGGTGATCTGCGACGAGGTACCGGCCGTGACCGTGCCCCCTTTGGGGTTGAATGCCGGCTTGAGCGACGCCAGGCCTTCGAGGGTGGTTTCCGGGCGAATGGTTTCGTCGAAATCGAACACCTTCAGGAAGCCGTTCTCGTCGTAGCCCTGCATCGGGATGATTTCATCCTTGAACTTGCCTTCGACCGTGGCCTTGTGTGCCAACTGGTGCGAACGCAGGCCAAACAGGTCCTGCTGCTCACGGGTGATGCCATGCATCTTGCCGAGCATTTCTGCAGTGAGGCCCATCATCCCGGAAGCCTTGGCGGCATGCAAGGACAGGTGCGGGTTAGGGTCCACGCCGTGCATCATGCTGACATGGCCCATGTGCTCCACGCCGCCGACCACGAACACATCGCCGTTGCCGGTCATGATGGCCTGGGCGGCGGTGTGCAGCGCGCTCATCGACGAGCCGCACAGGCGGCTGACGGTTTGCGCCGCGGAGGTGTGCGGGATCTGCGTCATCAGCGAAGCCATGCGGGCGATGTTCCAGCCCTGCTCCAGGGTCTGGTTGACGCAGCCCCAGATCACGTCCTCGACCTCTTTGGGGTCGACCTTGCCGTTGCGCTCCAGCAGCTTGCTGATCAGGTGCGCCGACATGTCCTCGGCGCGGGTGTTGCGGTGCATGCCACCCTTGGAGCGGCCCATTGGCGTGCGACCGAAGTCGACAATCACCACGTCTCTTGGATTCAGGCTCATATCAAATCTCTCGCTCTAGCTCGTTGACCGCTCAGTTAAAGAAGCGCTGGCCATTCTTGGCCATTTCACGCAGCTTGGCGGTCGGGTGGTACAGCGGCCCCAGGTCGGCATAGCGATCGGCCAGGGCAACGAATTCGGCGACACCGATTGAGTCGATGTAGCGCAGCGCACCACCGCGGAAGGGCGGGAAACCAATGCCGTAGACCAGCCCCATGTCGGCTTCGGCAGCGGTCTCGACGATGCCGTCTTCCAGGCAGCGCACGGTCTCCAGGCACAGCGGCACCATCATCCAGTTGACGATGTCTTCATCGGTGACTTCGCGCTGTTCGAACACGATCGGCTTGAGCACGTCGAGCACGGTGGCGTCGAACACTTTCTTCGGCTTGCCACGCTTATCGGTTTCGTAGGCGTAGAAGCCTTTGCCATTCTTCTGCCCCAGGCGGTTGGCCTCGTACAGGGCATCCACCGCCGAGCGGCGCTCGTCCTTCATGCGGTCAGGGAAACCTTCGGCCATCACGTCACGGCCGTGGTGGCCGGTGTCGATACCCACCACGTCCATCAGGTAGGCCGGGCCCATTGGCCAGCCGAACTTTTCCATGACCTTGTCGATGCGCACGAAGTCGACACCGGCGCTGACCAGCTTGGCAAAGCCGCCGAAGTACGGGAACAGCACGCGGTTGACCAGGAAGCCCGGGCAGTCGTTGACCACGATCGGGTTCTTGCCCATTTTCTTGGCATAGGCCACGGTGGTAGCCACAGCCACTTCACTGGACTTCTCGCCACGGATCACTTCCACCAGCGGCATCATATGCACCGGGTTGAAGAAGTGCATGCCGACGAAGTTTTCCGGGCGCTTGAGCGCCTTGGCCAGCAGGTTGATGGAGATGGTCGAGGTATTGGAGGCCAGGATCGCATCGTCCTTGACCTGCCCTTCCACTTCCGCCAGCACCGCCTGTTTGACTTTCGGGTTCTCGACCACGGCCTCGACCACGATGTCGACATTGGCAAAGTCGCCATAGGACAGGGTCGGGCGAATGGCATTGAGCGCCTCGGCCATCTTGGCCGGGGTCAGGCGGCCCTTTTCAACGCGGTTGCCAAGCAGCTTGGAGGCCTCGTTCAAGCCCAGCTGGATGGCTTCCTCGCGGATGTCCTTCATCAGGATCGGGGTGCCCTTGACCGCGGACTGGTAGGCGATGCCGCCACCCATGATCCCGGCGCCAAGCACGGCAGCCTGCTTCACGTCGTGGGCGATTTCGTCGTGCGCCTTGGCCTTGCGCTTGAGCTCCTGGTCGTTCAGGAACAGGCCGATCAGGCTCTCGGCAACCGAGGTCTTGGCCAGTTTGGCAAACCCGGCCGCTTCGACTTCCAGTGCCTTGTCGCGGCCGAAGTTGGCGGCCTTCTGGATGCTCTTGATGGCTTCGACCGGGGCCGGGTAGTTCGGCCCGGCCTGCCCGGCTACGAAGCCCTTGGCAGTTTCGAACGCCATCATCTGTTCGATGGCGTTGAGCTTGAGTTTTTCCAGCTTGGGTTGGCGTTTGGCCTTGTAGTCGAGCTCACCGCTGATGGCGCGCTTGATCAGGTCGATGGCGCCAGCCTGCAGCAGCTCGGGCGCAACCACGGCATCGACGGCGCCGACTTTGAGGGCGTCTTCGGCGCGGTTTTCCTTGCCGGCAGCGATCCACTCGATGGCATTGTCCGAACCGATCAGGCGCGGCAGGCGCACGGTGCCGCCAAAGCCCGGGTAGATGCCCAGCTTGACTTCCGGCAGGCCGATCTTGGCGCTGCTGGACATGACACGGTAATCGGCGGCAAGGCACATTTCCAGGCCGCCACCCAAGGCGATGCCATTGATGGCCGCGACGGTCGGCACTTCGAGGTCTTCGAAGGCGTTGAAGATGCGGTTGGCTTCCAGGTTGCCGGCGACCAGTTCGGCCTCGGGCAGCTTGAAGTTGTCGACGAACTCGGTGATGTCGGCGCCGACGATGAACACGTCCTTGCCACTGCTGACGATAACGCCCTTGACCGAGGCGTCGGCCTGGATGGCGCCTACGGCCTCGCGCAGCTCGTTCAGGGTCAGGCGGTTGAACTTGTTGACGGACTCACCCTTGAGGTCGAACTTGAGCTCGACGATGCCACTTTCAAGAGCCTTAACCGTGATGGCTTTACCTTCGTAAATCATCAACTGATCTCCACGATATGGAAGCTGAACTGTACACGCCGATCGCTGCAGCGGAAGCAGGCCTAGCTGCCCCGCCCAGGCACACCCGTCAGCGCGCTAGTCGGAAGTATGGCTTGGCGTGGTGACATACAAACGCTCAATTCATACGCCCGTTTGATTTGGGTGTGCACACATTCTCCGAAAAGATCTGCGTTGTCAAATGCTCACGAGCACGAAGAAAACGCGACTTTCCGGTCATTGTGTACCGTGCGCGCAGCAAACCATGATGACAGTGATCACCGGTCATTCATGCCAGCGATCAACCCCCGCGATTGCACAGCGCTGCACATTTTCGCTTGCGCGCCGACCGGGTATGGCTACACTGCCACTTGCGTGAATGAATACCCGGCCTGCCTGGCCTTTTCTGCGAAAGCAGAACGCAAAGCGGCGACTTGGCACCCCACCCCTTCAGGGGTTTGCCAAGCCGCCGCTTTGTCGTTGTAGGCGCGGTATTGTGTCTTGAGAGGGGATTAGACACAGTTGCTCCTGCAAGTACGGCGACACGTCCAAGCCAGCGCAGGCCCTGTGGGAGCGGGCATGAACGCGAACACCGGCGCAGCCGGTGCCAGACACCGCGTCGCCTGCTTCGCGGGCTTGCCCGCTCCCACAGGTGAATCGCGCAGGCTTTTCAAATTTTGAGAAAGACAGTTGCTCCTGCAAGTACGGCGGCAATCCAAGCCAGCGCAGGCCCTGTGGGAGCGGGCATGCCCGCGAACACCGGCAAAGCCGGTGCCATCCACCGCGTCGCCTGCTTCGCGGGCCCGCTCCCACAATGAATCGCGCTGGCTTTTCAAATTTTGAGAAAGACAATTGCTCCTAAAGGGATCGTGTTTAACTGAACTCAGGCGAGGACTTCGAGGACGTAGGCAACATCCTGCAATACAGCCGTATCGCCCCGTTCAGTCCAGTACAACGCGATCATCTGAGCATCCGCTTCGGCCTTGTAAACGCTCGCCGGCAAGCGCGCCAGCGCCTCCACGTAACGCGGGTCTTCGCAGGGTTCGCGGTACTGGTTCCACCACACCCCCGGGCTGACCTGCCAGTAGCTGAAGCTGTTCTGGTGCCCATGGCGGCGCGCCCGGTGGTACTGCGGGCAAGGACTTGGCGGCTCCTTCTCCAGCCAGTGCGGCCACTGTTGCGGCGCCAGCTGCATGGCCAACCCCATACGTCGGGCTTCCAGGCGCAGCTTCATCTGCTCGCTCTGCTTGCGCGAACTGCGCAACCAGGAAAATGGGCTGAGAATCAGCGCAAGGATTGACACCACCAGCAATACCGTCATATCAGTAGATTCCATAAAGCGTTGCAAATGAGCTGGTTAGCCATTTTTCACGGAAGACCCGCCCGAAAGCGACCATACTTCCTTTATCGCGATTGTCAGGAGTACTGCTCATGCCCTACGAACATTTGTTGGTCGCGGTCGACCTGACCGAAGAATGCGACCCGGTGATCAAGCGCGCCATGGCCTTGGCAGCCCCATCGAAGGCCAAGGTATCGCTGGTGCATATCGTCGAGCCAATGGCCATGGCTTTTGGCGGCGATGTGCCGATGGACCTGTCGCAACTGCAACAACAGCAGTTCGACCAGGCTAAAGAACGCATGGACCGGTTGTTCAACAAGTACCGAGACATTAATCGGGGCGACTCCCACCTGACTTACGGCCAACCGCGCCAGGAAATCCACCAGCTGGCCAAGGACCAGAAGTGCGATCTGATCGTGGTCGGCAGCCATGGCCGCCATGGTCTGGCGTTGCTGTTAGGGTCAACTGCCAATGACGTGTTGCACGGTGCGCCGTGTGACGTGCTGGCGGTACGCTTGCAGAAGAAGGACTGATTCAACCTGGTTCGGCCCTATCGCCGGCATGCCAGCTCCCACAGGGCCACCATAAGGTTTGAAATCCATGGTGCCTCTGTGGGAGCTGGCTTGCCGGCGATAGGGCCGGAGCAGGCTAACAACTATCAGCCTTCCAGCTCAGCCCAGCGCTCTACCAATACATCCAGCTCACCCTGCAGCTTCTCGATCCTGGCCAGCACTGCCGAAGTTTCCGCAATCGGCCGCTGATAGAAGCCCGCCGCATTCACCTCTTCCTGAGCTTCAGCCATGCGCTGCTCCAGCGCGTCGATCTGCCCCGGCAGCATTTCCAGCTCACGCTGCAGCTTGTAGCTGAGCTTCTTCTTCGATGCCTCCTCCACTACCGGCGCAGCAACAGGCGCAGGCTTGGCCTCGACCTTCTCCACCACCGCGCTGTTGAGGGCCGACTTGCCGCCTTTGCTCTCGGTCACGCCCAGCAGCCTCGGCGAGCCACCCTGGCGAATCCAGTCCTCATAACCCCCTACATACTCGCGCACCTTGCCCTCGCCTTCGAACACCAGGGTGCTGGTGACGACGTTGTCGAGGAAGGCCCGGTCGTGGCTGACGATCAGCACGGTGCCCTTGTAGTTGGACAGCACCTCTTCGAGCAGTTCGAGGGTTTCCACGTCCAGATCGTTGGTCGGTTCGTCGAGCACCAGCAGGTTGGCCGGCTTGCTGAACAGCTTGGCCAGCAGCAGGCGGGCACGCTCACCCCCCGACAGCGCCTTGACGGGTGTGCGCGCACGCTGGGGGCTGAACAGGAAGTCGCCCAGGTAACTGAGCACATGGCGGTTCTGCCCATCGATCTCGATGAAGTCACGGCCTTCGGCGAGGTTGTCGATCACCGTCTTTTCCAGCTCGAGCTGGTGGCGCATCTGGTCGAAATAGGCCACTTCCAGCTTGGTGCCGCGCTCGACCTTGCCTGAAGTGGGCTCCAGGTCACCGAGCATCAACTTCAGCAAGGTGGTCTTGCCGGTACCGTTGGCACCCAGCAGGCCGATACGGTCTTCGCGCTGCAGGACCATGGAGAAGTCCTTGACCAGCATCGGCCCTTCGGCATGATGGAAACTCACGTTTTCCAGCACCATGACCTGCTTGCCGGACTTTTCCGCTGCCTCGATCTGGATGTTGGCCTTGCCCTGGCGTTCGCGGCGCTCACCACGCTCTACCCGCAGGGCCTTCAAGGCACGCACGCGACCTTCGTTGCGGGTACGGCGGGCCTTGATGCCCTGGCGAATCCACACTTCCTCTTGGGCCAGGCGCTTGTCGAACAGCGCGTTGGCGGTTTCTTCGGCGGCCAGTGCGGCCTCCTTGTGTACCAGGAAGCTGGCGTAGTCGCCGTTCCAGTCGATCAGGCCGCCACGGTCCAGTTCAAGGATGCGGGTGGCCAGGTTCTGCAGGAACGAACGGTCGTGGGTAATGAACAGTACCGCGCCGTTGAAGCCGCGCAGGGCCTCCTCGAGCCAGGCAATGGCGCCGATGTCCAGGTGGTTGGTCGGCTCGTCGAGCAGCAGCAGGTCGGGCTCCGACACCAGCGCCTGGGCCAGCAGCACCCGGCGGCGCCAGCCACCGGACAGCTCGGCCAGGGTCTTGTCGGCAGGCAGTTGCAGGCGGCTGAGGGTGCTTTCCACCACCTGCTGCAGGCGCCAGCCGTCGCGGGCTTCCAGTTCGTGCTGAACATGCATGAGCTTTTCCAGGTCATCGTCGCCCTGGATGTTCATGCTCAGGTGGTGGAACTGCGCCAGCAGTTCACCCACGCCGTCGAGGCCGGCCGCGACCACGTCGAACACCGTGCGCTCATCGGCCACCGGCAGTTCCTGCGGCAGTTCGCCGATCTTCAGGCCCGGGGCACGCCAGATTTCCCCGTCGTCGCCCTTTTGCTCGCCCTTGACCAGGCGCAGCATGCTCGACTTGCCGGTGCCGTTGCGGCCGATGATGCACACCCGCTCGCCACGAGCGATCTGCCAGGACACTTTGTCCAGCAGCGGCATGGCGCCGAATGCGAGGGACACATCGCTGAATTTGAGCAGGGTCATGTTGGTCTCCATAAATCGGGCGCGCATTCTACCTGACTTGGGCCCCCGACGGCAGCAGCCAGGCCAATCGATGCACGCGTGGCGACATCCGGTCGACGTTAATATGCCGATACAAGCACAGTGCTTTCACCCGCTGCCGGCAAACGGCTAAGCTAAGGCAATAGCTTCCAACAGTGCTGGCTCCGCCGTCACTTCCCCATGGTTCAACTGCCCGGACGTATCATGCGCAGCCGCCTGTTACAAATTGCTTCCTGCCTGCTGCTGACCGCTGCCACCAGCGCGGCACAGGCCACCGACCTCACCCTGCAGCGCCAGTACTACGACGAAGCCAAGCGCGCGCTGGCCAAGGGCGACAAAGGCCCTTACCTGCGCTATGCCCAGGCTCTGAGTGACTACCCGCTGACCCCGTACCTGGCCTACGACGAGCTCACCGCCCGCCTGAAAAGCGCCAGCAACCAGGAAATCGAGGCGTTCCTCGCCAAGCATGGCGACCTGCCCCAGGCCAACTGGATGAAACTGCGCTGGTTGCGCTGGCTGGCCGAACGCGGCGAGTGGGACACCTTCGTCAAGTACTACGACCCCAAGCTCAATTTCACCGAGCTCGATTGCCTCAACGGCCAGTACCAGCTCAGCCATGGCCTGCGTGCCGAAGGCAACGCCACCGCCGAAAAGCTGTGGAACGTGGGCAAGTCGCAACCTGCCGCGTGCGACACACTGTTCGGCATGTGGGCCGCTGAAGGCCAACTGACCGAGAGCAAGCGCTGGCAGCGCACCAAGCTGGCGGCCCAGGCGCGCAATTACAGCCTGGCCAATAGCCTGGTCAACGGCCTGACCACCCTCGGCCCGCAAGGCCGGCTGCTGGTCGACGTGGCACAGAAGCCTGAGCTGCTCAACCAGCCATCACGCTTTGCCCCGGCCAACGAGGCGATGGCCGATGTGGTCAGCCTGGGCCTGCGCCGCCTGGCCCGCCAGGACCCGGAGCGGGCCATGGTGCTGCTGGACGACTACGCCCAGCGCATGCATTTCTCCCGCGAAGAAAAGGTGGCCATCGCCCGCGAAATAGGCCTGACCATGGCCCGCCGCTACGACCCGCGGGCGCTCGACCTGATGACCCGCTACGACCCTGAGCTGCGCGACAACACCGTCAGTGAATGGCGCCTGCGCCTGCTGCTGCGCCTGGGCCGCTGGGAAGATGCCTACGAGCTGACCCGGCGCCTGCCTCAGGACCTGGCCAGCAGCAGCCGCTGGAAGTACTGGCAAGCGCGCAGCCTGGAGCTGGCACAGCCGAACAACCCGCAGATCCCGCTGCTGTACAAGACCGTGGCGCGCGAGCGTGACTTCTATGGTTTCCTCGCCGCCGACCGGGCCAAGACACCGTACCAGCTGAACAACAAACCCCTGTTGCTGAGCCCGCAACTGGTGAAGAAAGTACGCAATACACCCGGCATCCAGCGGGCACTGGAATTCCATGCCCGCGGCCAGATCGTCGAAGGCCGCCGCGAGTGGTACCACGTCAGCCGGCACTTCACCCGCGATGAAATGGTGGCCCAGGCGCGCCTGGGTTATGAATTGCGCTGGTACTTCCCGGCCATCCGCACCATCAGCCAGGCCCAATACTGGGACGACCTGGACATCCGCTTCCCGATGGCCCACCGCGATACCCTGGTGCGCGAAGCCAATGTGCGCGGCCTGCATTCGAGCTGGGTATTCGCCATTACCCGCCAGGAAAGCGCGTTCATGGAAGACGCACGCTCCCCGGTAGGCGCCAGCGGCCTGATGCAACTGATGCCGGCTACCGCCAAGGAAACTGCGCGCAAGTTCAGCATTCCCCTTGCCTCACCGGCACAGGTGCTCAACCCGGACAAGAACATCCAGCTGGGCGCCGCCTACCTGAGCCAGGTGCACAGCCAGTTCAACGGCAACCGGGTCCTGGCCTCAGCAGCCTACAATGCGGGGCCCGGGCGCGTGCGCCAGTGGCTGAGGGGCGCCAAGCACCTGAGTTTCGATGTGTGGGTGGAGTCGATCCCGTTCGACGAAACCCGCCAATACGTGCAGAACGTGCTGTCGTATTCGGTGATCTACGGGCAGAAACTGAACTCACCGCAGCCGCTGGTGGATTGGCATGAGCGGTATTTCGACGACATGTAAGGTTCGCTGAGCGCTTGACGGCCTGTTCGCGGGTAACCCTGTGAGCAGGCCAGTGTCAGCATGCAGCTATTCCAGGATTTCCACGCCCATCCCGACCTCAAGCCACCCGCTGCCATCCACCGCCAGGTTCTGCCCGAACAGGATATCGCCTTCCTTTTCGCGGAAGGTCCTGAGCGTGGCCATCGGTTCGCGGTCTTCACTGCGCTCGCCGGTGGCGGGGTCGATGGTGGTAAAAATACACCTTACACTCGGTTTGAGCAGCCGGAATTCGAGGGTGCCAATGCGGATACGCTTCCAGCCATCCTCGGCGAAAGGCTCGGCCCCCTGCACCACCAGGTTCGGCCGAAAACGCAGCATCTCCATGGGCCGCCCCACACGGCGGTCAAGTTCGTCCAGCGAGCCCTGGCCGATCAGCAACAAGGGGAAACCATCCGGAAAAGCCGCGCGATCGCTGTTGAAGCCATAACCGTTGGGCAAGTAACGGGCACGCTGCTCCGGGCAATGCACCAGGCGCACAGCCCTGCCCAGCCACTCGCTCAGCCAGGCCGCCGCGGCATCGCCGGCGTCTGGGACGCGCAAGGTATCGCGCCAGATCGTCACGCCACGCAGGCCGTCATCGGCAGGGGGCACTGCCACCCTCAGCGAGGCGCGCCCAGGCGCCTGCAAGAGCAGCTGGCCGCCGCCGTCATCGTGCGCCGCGATCTGGCCAAGGCGTGGCCAGGCACGCTGGGTCAGGAAGCGTCCGTTTTCTTCCTCGACCACCATCCAGCGCCGGTCACCCTGCAGGCCCAGCAGCCCCACCGGCGAAGCGCGCAGGCTTTGCGCTTGGCACGACTTCACCGGGTATCGGTACAACTCACTCAGAAACATCCCTGCCGCCTCGCGTCTTGGCAAATGCCAAGCTTATACCGGGCAGGCGTAGCGATCACGCGGTGGCCGTATCCAGCTGCAGGCGCTGCTTGACCACGTCGACAAGGCGATCGGGCTGGAACTTGGAAAGGAAGTTGTCGCAACCCACTTTCTTGACCATGGATTCATTGAAACTGCCCGACAGTGATGTGTGCAGCACTACATAGAGTTGGCGCAGCCGCGCATCGCTACGAATCTCGGTGGTCAGGCGGTAGCCGTCCATTTCCGGCATTTCGGCGTCGGTGAACACCATCAGCAGCTTTTCACATACGTCCTCGCCCGCATCGGCCCAACCCTTGAGCATGCGCAGTGCCTTCAGGCCATCACTGGCCACATGCAGTTTCATGCCCAACTGGGACAAGGTGTCGCGCAACTGCGCCAGGGCCACACTGGAGTCGTCCACCAACAGCACCTCCCGGCCTCGCGCCCTTGCCAGCACGGGGTCGGCCAGTTTCTCGCCAGAAACCCGGGCGTTGTAAGGCACGATTTCAGCCAGCACCTTTTCTACGTCGATGACCTCGACCAGTTGATCATCGACTTTGGTGATGGCAGTCAGGTAATGCTGGCGCCCGGCGCTGGACGGCGGCGGCATGATCGACTCCCAGTTCATGTTGACAATGCGGTCGACCCCTCCCACCAGGAAGGCCTGCACCGAGCGGTTGTACTCGGTGACGATGATGGTGCTGTCGGGCGTGGGTTGCAGCGGGCGCATGCCAATGGCTTGGGACAGGTCGATCACCGGCAACGTCTGCCCACGCAGGTTGACCACGCCGCAGACGAACGCATGGCGCTGGGGCATCAGGGTGAGCTTGGGCAGTTGCAGCACTTCCTGAACCTTGAACACGTTGATCGCGAACAATTGGCGGCCCGCCAGGCGGAACATCAGGATTTCCAGGCGGTTCTCACCTACCAGTTGCGTGCGTTGGTCTACCGTGTCGAGAATGCCAGCCATTGGAAAGCCCCCAGGCTTGAGTCGAAAAAGGTGAATTGACCTACCCTGTATCGGCGGCTTGCCGCACACCTTGACCCTTGCGGGAAAATGCCGAGCCGGCAATTGATATCACTTTACCATCATGCTTTACTGCCGGCACCTTGCGCGATTTCAGCAGCCTACATCAGGGAAACCCCTAGGGGCAGTCAGGTGGAACCTGATATTCGCGATATCCTTTAGCCATTAATGTGACGCCATTCTCATTGCATGAATGGAGTCAGGCTTTTGCTAGCTATCGTTGCGGTGTGCCCGTCACCTGCGCCTACCCCACGCGCGGGGACCTGATCATGGACACCGCCTTAGCGTTCGACAACGCACTGCAGGGCTTCCTGCTGGATGCCCAAGTACTGCTGACCCAGGCCCAGGAATGCCTGCAGCATCTGGAATTGATCGACAACGATCCGGACGCCTGCCGCTGCCTGGACAGCACCCTGGCCAGCCTTGCCGGGCAAGCCACCCGCCTGGGCGCGCGCGAAGTTGCCCATTACGCCACCGCGCTTCACCAGTTGCTGGCCCCGGCCTGCCAAAGTGGCTGCCTGCAGCCTGAAGCATTGCCTGCGATCGAGGCGTGCCTGACCCTGCTGGCCTGGCAACTGGAGTTGCTCGATAGCCGAACCGGGCGCTTGAACCTGGATATCGGCGAGCAATTGGTGCTGCTGGGCGAGCTGGCCAAGGTCGTGCAGCAGCCCTTTGCACCTGCGTGCGCGTCCTGCGATGAAGCAGGCAAAACGTGCGATCACCCGCATGACGCCATGCGCTCCGGCAGCCATGGCAGCCGGTCGTACCGCGCGCACTAACCTGACCAGAAGTGCAACTAAGTACATGCACTCAAGCCCTGTGCTGGTCGAACTTGCAAAGTTCGCAAAGTTTCAGGACGGCCAAGTTGAATCATTACCGCCTTAGTTGCAATGCAGGTGCGAGCAGCATGACCCGCAGGTGGCACTTTGCTACCCGGCACCGCCCTGTCAACAGGCGTTTCGGAGCGTTACCCAGCCGCGACCTACGCCGTACGAAGTGTTAATATGCGCCCCCAGAAACACTTGCAATCACAAAAAAGTTTGCACATCAGGTGCTCGACAAAACAGCGGAAGTACTGCGCCAAAGCCTCTGACCCGCATTGTGCAAGGCCTTTATCAGCAATACTTCAGTGGCTTCCCTATTTATGCTCCCACGCTTGAAACTTGCCATGCGTAGCCGCCGCCGCGTTGCCCTGCTGCGCTGGCTGACAGTCGGGCTGTGTGTGGCCTCGCTGGTCACTCACCTGATGCTGTACCTGGCCGACCTGGCAATCCCGGCCGGCCTGCTGCTTTTGCAGTTGGGCGCAACACTCGCCGCCGCCCTGCAGTTGGGCCTGGGCGCAAGGTCGATCAGCCTGCGCCCAGCTGAACTGGCCGAGCGCATGCTCAAGGTGCAGGAAGACGAGCGGCAACACCTGGGCCGGGAGTTGCACGACGACATTGGCCAGTTGCTGACTGCCGCCAAACTGCAACTGCAATGGCTGAAGCGGCGCATGCCGGCCGAGTTGCAGGGCCACTGCGATGCGCTGCACAGCACCCTGGATGACACCCTGGGCACGGTGCGTAACGTGTCGAGCCTGCTCAACCCCAGGCAATTGGCGAGCCTCGGGTTGGAAGCCAGCTTGCGCGCGCACTTGGTCCGCACGCTGGGCAGCAGCAGCGTACACTGGAGCCTGGCGTGCAACCAACGCCTGGGCGGCATCGACGATGCAGTGGCCATGGCAGTGTTCCGCATCACCCAGGAAGCGGTCACCAACATGCTGCGCCATGCCCAGGCACGCAACCTGGTTGTGCGCCTGCAACGCACCCCTGCCGGGCTGGCGTTGTCGATTCACGACGATGGCTGCGGCTTCGTCCCCGCCCGGCACCCGGCCGAGGCCGGCCAACGCGGCCTGGCCGGCATGCAGGAGCGGGTAACGGCCTTGCAGGGCAGCCTGCAGATCACCAGCCAGCCTGGCCAGGGTACACGGATAGAAGCGATGTTCCCGTGGCCACCGCGCACCCAGCAACGCGCCAGGAGTACTGTTGCCCATGACCTGTAGATTGCTGCTGGTCGACGACCACTCGCTGATCCGCGCCGGTGTACGTGCGCTGGTTTGCGATATTCCCGGTTACAGCGTGGTCGGTGAGGCCGACGATGGCAGCCAGTTGCTTGAGCAGGTGCGCGCACTGGCGCCGGACATTGTCCTGCTGGACATTTCCATGCGCTCGACCAGTGGCCTGGACGCCCTGACCCAATTGCGGGCCTGCGGCAGCACCTGCAAGGTGCTGATCCTGTCGATGCACACCGATCCGGACCTGATCATGCGCGCCCTGGAAAGCGGTGCCCATGGTTACCTGCTCAAGGACACCAGTGCCACCGAGCTGGAGCAGGCCCTGGAGGCGGTACGCCACGGCGAGCGCTACCTGAGCCCGGCCATCGCCCACACCGTCATCAACCAGGCGCTACAACGCAACAGGCCGGGCGCGCAGGGCAACAGCGACCGGCATAACCTCACGGCGCGCCAGCTGGAGATCCTGCGCCTGATCGTGCGCGGCAAATCGACCCGGGAAATTGCCACAGGCCTCGGCCTGTCGATCAAGACCGTGGAAACCCACCGCTCGCAAATCATGAAGCGCCTGCAAATTCATGATGTGGCTGGCCTGGTACTGTTTGCCGTGCGCGAAAAAATCATCAGCCTGGACGACTGAGCAGCGGCGACCCGGCAGGCAGGTGCAGGCGCAACGCTGCGGGCCGGGCTTCGAAACGCAAGTTGGTAGTCTGCAAGGGCTCGCCATCGAGGTTGAGGTCCAGGCCCTGGGCGCTCTTGATCTCGACCCAGGGCAACCTGGCACGGACGAACAGGCCATCACCGGCCAGCAGGTCACGCAACGTGCCCAGCATTTCCTGTGGGGCAGGCAGCACGGCGATATCGAGCAAGCCATCATCGACTACCGCATCCGGGCACAGCTCCTGCCCGCCTCCCGCTTGGCGGCCATTGCCGATACCCAGTGCCAGCAGATCCCCTTGCCAGTGGAAATCCGGCCCTAGCAGCTCGACCGAAGCCGCCTGCAGTTCGCTGAAGCGTGTGAGGCCGGTGAACAGATAGGCCGCGGCGCCCAGGACCTTCTTCAGGTCTTCGGACGTATTGGCCGTGACCTGGCTGCCGAACCCACCCGTGGCCATGTTGAGGAACAGCTGGTCGCCGGCCTGGCCCAGGTCTATGGGCTGTGCCGCCACATTCAACAAGGCCAGCGCAGCGGCAGGCTCCAGCGGAATCCCGGCGGCCTTGGCAAAATCGTTGGCGGTGCCCAACGGCAGTAATACCAGGCTGGCATCGGTCCCCGCCTGCCCCATGGCCTCGGCCACATCGCGCAAGGTCCCGTCGCCGCCACCGGCGACAATGTGGCTGTAGCCTGCCGCCAGCGCCTCGGTCACCAGGCGCTGGGCATCGCCCGCCTCCCAGGTGACCCGCACATCCAGCACCCAGCCACTGTGGCGCATGTCGTGCACGGCATCGCGCAGTTCGTCGTTCATCGCCTGCTTGCCGTGCAGGACCAGCATTGCCTTGCGCGCTTGCATAGGCGCATCTCCCTGAGGTTGACCAACCCTATCTCGACCACGGGCACGCGTGGATCGTTGCATGCCGCGTTCAAAAACAGCCAGCTGCGTGTCGCGCGTGGCAGGCGGTGTTCCCTGCAGCAGGCCGGCTCGGCTGGTTGAGAAGATAATGGCATTTTTTCCACAGCCGACAATGCCCGACTATGCTGAGTCGAGACACTTTTGACAGGTTTTTGACCCTAGAAGCGAATGAGCAAAGGCGAGTCAGCATTTTGACTGTGAAATGCCCTGGCTTGCCCGCCACGGACGCACCTCCCGGCCCACTTCTGCAAACGGCCGACAGGTGCGTCTTGCCATCTGCAGCCGTCAGCGAGGACCACGGTCATGCGTATTCTCTGGACACTGCCTTACCTGCCTTGGCCGACCACCAGTGGCTGCAAGACTCGCCAATACCACCTGATCCGGGCACTGGCCCAGCGCGGCCACCGCATCACGCTGCTGGTGCAATCGAAGGTACCCCTCAACGACGCTGCACGCGAGGCGCTGGAACCGTACCTGGAACGGCTGATAGTCCTGCCGCGCAGGCCACTGCATAGCCCGCTGAACCTACTGGCATCGCCGATCATCGACTACCCCATGCGGGCGATCATCAACGGCCTTTGCGCAGCATTGCGGCACCGCTTCGAGCAGTTGCTGGAGGAGCCTTGGGACGTGATCCAGATCGAGCACAGCTATAGCTTCCAGCCTTTCGAAAAGGCCCTGCAGGGCCGCGGCCTTCCCTTCATGCTCAGCGAACACAACCTGGAGTCGGTTACCGGCAGCGCCTGCCATGACCGCCTGCCGTTATGGCTACGCCCGCTCAATGCCTTCGACCGGTGGCGCTACCGGCGCTGGGAACAGCGCGTGCTGGGCCAGCCCACCGAGCTGGTAGCCGTCAGCGCTCACGATGCCGAGCTGATCGGCCAGATCAGCAGGCGCCCGGTGAATGTGGTAGTCAATGGCGTGGAATGTGATTTCTACCAGCAGGTGCAACCGGCGCTGCATAGCCAGCGCCTGCTGTTTGTCGGCAATTTTGAATACGGCGCCAACCTGGAAGCCATCGAGTGGGCGCTGGAAGACATCATGCCGCAGGTGTGGCTGAGCAACCCGGCCGTGCGCCTGGCGATAGCCGGGCATGCGATGCCGGCCAGCTGGAGGCTGCACTGGAATGACCCGCGGATCGAATGGCTCGGCTATCGCCCCGATCTGCGTGAACTGCAAAGCCGCTCAGCCCTGTTTTTTGCGCCGCTGCGCTATGCCGGTGGCTCGAAGGTAAAAATCCTTGAAGCCATGGCTGCCGGCTTGCCGGTAATCAGTACCGGCAAAGGCGTTTCCGGCCTGGCGGTGAACAACGGCGAGCATTACCTGGGCAGCGATGACAGTGATCAACTGGCCCTGCTGATCACCCAGTTGCTCAACCAGCCCTGGCGCATGAGCCAGTTGAGCGCGGCCGGGCGCCAGTTCGCCCGCCAGCGCCACGACTGGAGCGTGGCGGCTCAACAACTGGAAACCGTGCACATGCGCCTGACCCAGGCGGCACCGGTGCCAGGGCCGCTGGCCGATGCCTGGCTGGGGCGTTCAGCCAAGTAGTTCGCTGAAGGGAATGAATGGCACGCTGTCACCCGTTTTCGGCGTGCTGCCTTCGCGCACCTCCACCAGCCCGTCAGCCCAGGCCGCGCTGCGCAGCACACCCGAACTCTGGTTCTTGTAGATGCGCACTTGGCCGTGCTCGATGCGCGCGCGCAAGTATTCGCGGCGGCTACCGGGTTTGGGCCAGTCAAACCCCGCCGGCATGTCGAAGCGCAGCGGCGTGACATTGCCCACCCCTTGGCGACGCAGCAGGTAGGGCCGGGTCAGCAGGCCAAAGGTGACCAGGGTCGAGGCCGGATTACCCGGCAGGCCGATCACCGGCACGCCCTGGTAATGGCCGAAGGTCAGCGGCTTGCCCGGCTTGATCGCCAGCTTCCACAGCGCCAGCTCGCCCGCTTCGCGCAGTGTCGCCCCGAGATAGTCGGCCTCGCCCACCGACACGCCGCCAGTGGACAGGATCAGGTCGACATCGCCCAGCCCGGCCAGGCAGGCACGGGTCTGCGCCAGGTCATCCGGGAGGATGCCGGCGTCGACCACCTCGCACCCCAGGCGCAGCAACCAGCTGACCAGCAGCCGACGATTGCTGTTGTAGATCTGGCCGGGCCCCAACGGTAGCCCGGGCTCGACCAGTTCGTCGCCGGTGGACAGCACCGCCACTTTGACTTTGCGTACCACCTCGAGCCGGGCGTGGCCCAAGGTCGCCGCCAGGCCCAGTTCGATCGGCCCCAGGCGCGTGCCGGCGTTCATCACCTGCTCGCCCTTGCGGGTTTCCTGGCCCTGCGGGCGAATGTTCTGCCCGGCGCGCAGCGCCTCGACGAAACGTACCCGGCCATCCTCCAGCACTTGGGTGTTTTCCTGCATCTCGACGCAATCGGCACCTGCGGGCACCGGGGCACCGGTAAAGATGCGGGCACAGGTGCCCGGCTGCAGCGGCTGTGGCGCATGGCCGGCGAAGATGCGCTGGCTGACGGGCAACGGCTGGCCCTGCCAGTCGGCCAGGCGCAGGGCATAGCCGTCCATGGCACTGTTCGGCCAGGGCGGCAGGTCGAGCGAGGCCACCAGGTCGGTCGCCAGTACCCTGCCTTCGGCTTCGGCCAGGGGCAGGCTTTCAGTTTCCTGAATCGGTGCCGCCTCGGCCAATGCCAGCAATTGTTCCAGGGCTTGCTCTACCGGCATCAGCGGCCGTGGCTGGCTGACCTCAGCCACGGCTGTCACAGGCCGTTGCCTGCTTCAGATGCGGGACAAAGTTGCACGGCCGATGGCGGGCGTCGAGTTGCTCGGCAAGAATGCCGTCCCAACCGGTGCGCACAGCATTGGTCGAGCCTGGCAGGCAGCACACCAGGGTGCCATTGGCCAAGCCGGCCAAGGCCCGCGACTGCACCGTGGAGGTACCGATATCCGGCACGGAGATCTGCCGGAACAACTCGCCGAAGCCATCGACCTGTTTGTCCAGCAGACAGGCTACCGCCTCCGGCGTGCTGTCGCGGCCGGTAAAGCCAGTGCCACCGGTAATCAGTACCACCTGCACGCGCTCGTCGGCGATCCAGGTGGCGACCTGCGCGCGGATCTTGTACAGGTCGTCCTTGAGCAATACCCGCTCTGCCAGGTGATGACCGGCCTCGCTCAACCGGTCGACGAACATCTGGCCAGAGGTATCGGTTTCGGGCGTGCGGGTGTCGCTAACGGTGAGCACCGCGATATTCAGCGGCACGAAGGGGGTATCTGCCTTGGCTTTCATGGGGGTCCGTCACAACAGGATAGGTTGGCCGCAGTTATATCACAGCGCACTTTTACCGGGTGGCGCCCGACAGGCTTGCCCTGGATCAACCGCGCGGATTTGTCCCTATGATGCACTTGCAGTGAACTTGCACTAAAGTCCTGCGTCATAACTGTCATCTAGCACCATCGCACTTGGAGAACCACGATGATCAAACGGACCCTACCCGCCTTCCTGCTCGCTTTGGGCCTGGGCACCCTTGCCGGCTGCTCCACCCCAACCGTCATCACCCTGAACGATGGCCGAGAAATCCAGGCGACGGATAAACCGTCCTACGACGAAGACTCCGGCTTCTACGAATTCGAGCAGCTGGACGGCAAGCGCACCCGCCTGAACAAGGACCAGATCCGCACCGTGAAAGAGCTGTAACCGCGCCGCGCTTTCAGCAACCCTTTGCACAACAGGGGCTTGCGAGCAAAAACACGATGCAGTAGGATTTTGTTCATCGGAGTGTAGCGCAGCCAGGTAGCGCGTCTCGTTCGGGACGAGAAGGCCGCAGGTTCGAATCCTGTCTCTCCGACCAAATCCTCCAGAAGCCCGCTGATGCGGGCTTTTTTGTGCCTGGCAGCGGGTGGTGCTGAGAGGCCGATAGCCACCTGCACTCACCCGTCACCCTATGTCAGCCGCTGGTGAACTGCAGAGCCGCCAGCCGGGCATACAGCGGGCTTTGCTCAATCAATTGGCGATGAGTGCCCACCGCCACCAAGCGCCCCTGGTCGATGACCGCGATGCGCTCGGCGTGCTGGACCGTGGCCAGCCGATGGGCGATGACCAGCGTGGTACGCCCGGCCATCAGGCGAGGCAGTGCTTGCTGGATCAGGTGTTCGCTTTGCGCATCGAGGGCGCTGGTGGCTTCGTCCAGCAACAGGATCGGCGCGTCTACCAGTAGCGCCCGGGCAATGGCCAGGCGCTGGCGCTGGCCGCCGGAAAGCCCGATGCCACCCTCCCCCAGTGGCGTCTGATAGCCCTGAGGTAATTGCCGAATGAACTCATCGGCATAGGCGCCGCGGGCTGCGGCTTCGACCTCGGCCTGGCTCGCCTCGGGGCGGCCATAGCGGATATTGGCCTCCACCGTGCCGCGGAACAGCGAAGGGTTCTGTGCAACCAGGGCAAACTGCCGTCGCAGCTGCTCAGGGTCGAGTTCTGTCAGCGGCTGGCCGTCGAGCAGGATGCGCCCTTGCTGGGGGTCGTAAAACCGCAGCAACAGATCGAACAAGGTCGACTTGCCGGCCCCTGAAGGGCCGACCAGGGCCACGGTCTGGCCAGGCTCGATGACCAGGCTCAGGCCAGCTACCGCTGCCACGGTGGGCCGTGACGGGTAGGCAAACACCAGTTCCTGCAACTCGATGTGCCCGCGGGCCCTCCGCCCCAGCACGCCGCAGGCGGCCAAGCCAGGCAGGATTGCGCTGCGTGCGGCCAGCAGTTCGGCGATGCGCTCGGCAGCACCGGCGGCGCGCTGCAGTTCGCCGATCACTTCACTGAGGGTGCCGAAGGCGCTGCCGACGATCAGGCTGTAGAACACGAAGGCGGCCAACTCGCCGGCGGATATGCGCCCGGCGATCACATCCATGCCGCCCACCCACAGCATCACCCCAACCGCCCCCAGCACCAGTACGATCACCAGAGTGATCAGCCAGGCCCGCTGGGCAATGCGCTTGCGCGCCACGGTGAATGCCGCCTCGACCGTGTCGGCAAAAAGTGCGCGGTCGTGTGCCTGATGGTTGTAGGCCTGCACAGTCTTGATCTGCCCCAGCGTCTCGGCCACGTAGCTGCCTACGTCGGCGACCCGGTCCTGGCTCTGCCGCGACAGCCTGCGTACGCGGCGACCAAACAGCAGGATGGGTGCCAACACCAGCGGCAGGGTCACCACCACGATGCTGGTGAGCTTGGGGTTGGTAATGAACAGCAGCACCACACCGCCCAACACCATCAATGCATTGCGCAGGAACATCGACAGGGACGAGCCGATAACCGATTGCAGCAGCGTGGTGTCTGCTGTCAGCCGCGACTGGATCTCGGCGCTGCGGTTATCTTCGAAAAAACCGGGGTGCAGGCCGATCAGGTGGTTGAACACGGCCCGCCGCATGTCCGCCACGCACCGCTCGCCAATCCAGGACACCAGGTAGAAACGGCTGAACGTACCCACCGCCAGGGCCAGTACCAGCAGCAGGAACAGCCCGATGGTCTGGTTGAGCTGGTGCGCGGAACGGGTCATGAAACCCTGGTCGACCAGCAGCCGGATGCCTTGGCCCATCGACAAGGTGATGCCCGCAGTGACCACCAGTGCCAGCAAGGCCAGCAGAACCTGCCGGCGATAGGGGCGAACGAACTGCCAGGCCAGGCGCAATGCCCGGCGTGGGTGCGGGGAAACCGATTCGGGCATGGCGACGATCACTCTGGGTGGCGAAGGCCCAGACTACCACTCATCAGGGCTGGGGAACGCGGGCAGGTGGCTATAGCCTATCGATCTAACCAGGGTATGGAGCTTTGCCAGCGTTTCTGTTGGACTGGTATTGCCGTGACGAGCCTGTCGTCACCGGCCAGTCACGGTGCAGGACTACCCTGAGTGTTCACCTGATGAGGAGACCATGCATGAGCTTGCAGCCTACCAGCGACAACCAGCAGCCCCGGCCGAACCAGCAACCCCAGGTATGCGGTTCGATCATTGATGCCCAGGGGCGCGAAGTACCGATCACCGAGCAGATGATCCAGCAGGCCTGCAAGGCCCTGGAACAGAGCCGGGTCGAGCGCGTACGCAAAGGTTGAGCGGCGAATTTCTTACAACCCGGCGCCTGCGCCGGGTTTTTATTTGCCCTGAGTTCTGTACTGGCCCCTTGCGGCCAGGCCCGGCTGGGCGCGCTCGCCCGGGCGAATGCCCGTGCAGCGGCCGGCACGCCGTCAGACCAATACGCCACCCAGCGCACTGACCAGTTGCGCCAACTGCGGCGCCTCGCCACGCAAGCGCACCGCCAGCCCCTCGATTTCACGTCGCGCTGGGTACTGCTTGCGCAACTGGTCGAACGCGGCACGCTGTTGTTGTGGGTCGTCGCTCAGGCTGCGTCGGAAATCGGCATCATCACGGCGCGGGTCATACACGGCGCGGCACAGGGTGGCCAGGGCCCAGGCCGGGTCGGCGCTGGCATCCAGCTCGATTTGCGCCAGCGGCGGGCGCGGCAGCAGGTCGGCCAGTTGCACCTGCTCATCCACCCCGAGGAAGCGGCACAGGGCCTGGTAGATCTGCGCGGTGCCACGCTGGCGGCCGTCGAGGCTGTAACCGGCAATATGCGGTGACGCCAGGGTACACAGGTCGGCCAGTTGCAGGTCGACTTGCGGCTCGCCTTCCCATACATCCAGCACGGCATGGATGTCGTCGCGCTGCAACAGCAGCTCGCGCAGGGCGGCGTTGTCCACCACCGGCCCACGGCTGGCGTTGACCAGCCAGGCACCAGCGCGCAATTGTGCCAATTGCGCCTGGCCCAGCAAGTGCCAGGTGGGGTAGCCGCCGCTACGCTGCAACGGGGTATGCAGGCTGATCACATCACACTGCTGGACAATGGTTTCCAGGCTGACGTAGTCACCGCCTTCAGCGGCCTGGCGCAGCGGGTCGCATACCAGCACCTTCCAGCCCAGACCGCGCAGCACACGTACCAGGCGCCCCCCGACTTCACCTGCACCGACCACGCCGTAGACCCGTTCGGGCAGCGCAACGCCATCCAGTTCGGCCAGGGTCAACAGGCTGCCCAGCACATAATCGACCACACCGCGGGCATTGCAGCCTGGCGCGCTGCTCCAGCGAATGCTGGCTTCGGCAAAATAGTCCAGGTCCAGGTGATCGGTACCGATGGTGCAGGTACCGACGAAGCGTACCCGGCTGCCTTCGAGCAATGTGCGATCAACCTTGGTCACCGAGCGTACCAGCAGGATATCGGCATCCTTGACGCTGGCGGCATCGAGGCTTCGGCCGGGGTAGCGGCGAATTTCCCCGAAGCCTTGGAAGAAGGCATCGAGCAGCGGGATGTTTTCGTCGGCAACTATCAGCATGGCGCTCTCCTGTCTGGGGAGCGCAGTGTAGGCGCATCGCCGGGTGGGTTGCACAGGGTTTCAGTCGGCTTTTTTGCGAATCCAGTAAAGGAAGGTGCCGGCGTCTTCCTGCTGTTGCACGAGTTCGTGGCCGAGGAAGTTGCAGAACTTGGGAATGTCGCGGCGGGTGGACGGGTCGGTGGCGATGACCTTGAGCAGGCCGCCGGCGGCCAGGTTGCGTACGTGCTGGTGCAGCATCATCACCGGCTCCGGGCAGTTCAGGCCGGTGGCATCGAGGATGGCGTCGGGGGTGAAATCGGTCATGGGGGGGCTCCGAAAATGATCGCTATTGTCGCGCATCACGCGGCGGGGTCCAAGCGCGGCTTTGCAGCCCATACGCCCGGACGGACGTTGCCAAAGCCCTTTGCGCCCCTACGGCGCGTCAGAGGCTTCAGCGCCACGTACCCATCACCGCACGGTTTCTGATCTGGCTCTTGCTCTTGCTCTTGATCTTGCTCTTGCTCTTGCTCTTGCTCTTGCTCTTGCTCTTGCTCTTGCTCTTGCTCTTGCTCTTGCTCTTGCTCTTGCTCTTGCTCTTGCTCTTGCTCTTGATCTTGATCTTCGCGACTTCAGGAGGCCGAGCGAAGGGCATGCGGAGGGAGGTGACGGGCATGGATGCCCGTCAAGCGCTGAGGCCCCAGGGATGGGGCCTGCAGCGCGTACTCCCGGGAGCATGACCGTAGCGAGGGAACCCCGGAGCGCAGCGTAGGGGCCGGATGACGGGAGCGCAGCGTTTTTTGGTTACTTTTTGTCGCGTCTGACAAAAAGTGACTCGCCGTAAGGGCGAAAAGGTGACTATGCGTCGCTATCGCAGCTGGAGTTTTCGCGCTATCAAAACAGGCGCTCAAGATTTCAAGCTCTGCAAAAATGTGGGCGTTGAAACCGCATAGGTATTCGTTCGCGGCGGCGGCGCCGAGTCACTTTTCCGCCCTTACGGCGGGTTACTTTGGTCTTGGCCAAAGTAACCAAAGCCGCCCGCTCCCGTCATCCGGCCCCTACGCTGCGCTCCGGGGTTCCCTCGCTACGGGCACGCTCCCGGGAGTACGCGCTGCAGGCCCCGTCCCTGGGGCCTCAGCGCTTGACGGGCATCCATGCCCGTCACCTCCCTCCGCATGCCCTTCGCTCGGCCTCCTGAAGTCGCAATCTGCGTCGCCTGTGCTACCGCGCGCTTAGAAGCAAAAGCAAAAAGCAGAAGCAACAACTGCGCTTTCGTGGGTTTCGCATCACACAACCAGACCCCACACAGCTTTTGATCTTGATCTTGATCTTGATCTTGATCTTGATCTTGATCTTGATCTTGATCTTGATCTTGATCTTGATCTTGATCTTCGCGACTTCAGGAGGCCGAGCGGAGGGCATGCGCAGGGAGGTGACGGGCATGGATGCCCGTCAAGCGCTGAGGCCCCAGGGATGGGGCCTGCAGCGCGTACTCCCGGGAGCATGACCGTAGCGAGGGAACCCCGGAGCGCAGCGCAGGGGCCGGATGACGG
>Ga0308157_10003208_pt1 | contig 24357 bp, 15 predicted proteins | sample PhyBR1_FD_201035 | JGI IMG/M metagenome (GOLD analysis project Ga0308157, IMG submission 201035) | Phyllosphere microbial communities from UC Gill Tract Community Farm, Albany, California, United States - DLSLB.R1 | ecosystem: Host-associated > Plants > Phyllosphere > Unclassified | place: USA...
TTTTCTTAATCTTTATGATTGTTTTTACGGCGCAAGTTTCGCTTGCACAAGTAAAAAATGTCAAGGGTGTGATTACAGATTCTGATGGTATGCCATTACCTGGAGCTTCTGTTGCTGTACAAGGAGGTCAAAAAGGAACTACTACCGATTTTGACGGATTGTACACTATTGAAGTTCAAAAAGGTCAAAGTTTAGTTTTCACTTATGTAGGACTAGAAACTCAGACTGTTGTTGTAGGAGATGCTTCTACAGTGAATGTGAAGATGGTTCAAGGAGCTTCAAATTCATTAAATGAGGTTGTTGTAACTTCTTTAGGGATAAAGAAAACAAGAAAATCTTTGACTTACGCAGCTCAAGAGCTTAAAGGAGAAGAGTTAACTCGTGTAAAAGATCCAAACCTTATTAATACTGTTGCTGGTAAAATTGCCGGTGTTGCAGTAACAAAAAGTTCATCTGGAGCAGGAGGTTCTACAAAAGTTGTAATTCGTGGTAATTCATCTTTTGTAAACAATCAGCCTTTATATGTAATTGATGGTATTCCTTTGTACAATCAAGGTACAGGACAGCCAAATGGTACTTTTGGAGATTTAGCAGGAGGTAACCGTGATGGTGGTGATATCGTTTCATTGATCAATCCTGATGATTATGAAGGAATGACTGTGCTTAAAGGTGCTGCGGCTTCTGTATTATACGGTAGTCAAGGTGCTAATGGTGTAATCTTACTTAATTCTAAAAAAGGAAAAGCTGGAGTTGAATCATTCAATATCAATTCTGTTACAACATTTGATAGCGCAGCTTATTTACCAGAATTCCAATCAGATTACACATCTGCAGATGGAGATCCAAGATCTTGGGGAGATAAGAAAAAAGTAGAAGGTGATGTTAAAGATTTCTTCGAAACAGGAGTTACACAAATTACTTCTATGTCTTTTTCTAAAGCAACGGAAGGAAATTCTACAAGCTTAACGTATGCTAATACAGATGCTTCTGGGATTATACCTGGAAATCATTTGAAGAAAAATAACTTTGGAATTCGTCAAACAAGCAAATTCTTAAATGATAGATTGAGCGTTGCTGTAACAGGAAATTATGTTGCACAAACAATTAACAATAGACCAACAAATGGTTTATACTTCAATCCAATTAGTGGTGTTTACTCTCATCCAAGAGCTTTTAGCTTAAATGATTTGAAAACATATGAAGTTTTTGATCCTGTTAGAAACATGAATGTTCAAAATTATCCTGGTTTTGCAGCGGTAAACGAAAGTAATGAAAATCCATACTGGCAGATTAACAGACAAAAATCTGTTGATACAAACAATTTCTTTAATGGAGCAATTGCTTTAGATTATAAAGTTGCTGAATGGTTTCATTTAGCTTCAAGATATAGCTATAACAGAAGTGAAAGCAATTTCCAAAAAGAAATGTACGCTAGTTCTGCAACTTCTTTAGTACACGCTACAGGAAGATACATCAATGCAAATACAATCGGTACTCAAAATTATGCTGATTTATTAGGTTTATTTAATACAAAAATGGGTGAAAACTTTTCATTCAATGGTACATTCGGAACAAGTATCAATAATACTAAAGTTACTGGTTTAACTGTAGATTCAGGAATCGGAGGAGGTTTGAATTATGCTAACATCTTTACTTTAGGAAACTTTGTTAATAATAACGGTAACGTTCAAACAGGAGCAGAAAGAGAAGTTCAGTCTGTGTTTGCTGCTACAACTTTTGGATACAAGGATTATTTATTCTTAGATCTTGCAGCTAGAAATGACTGGTCGTCTACTTTAGTAAACACTAACGATTCTAGTTTCTTCTATCCATCTGTGGGGGTTACAGGTATTCTTAGTGATATGTTTACATTGCCAGAAGTTTTCAACTTTGGAAAAGTTCGTGCTACTTATGCACAAGTTGGTAACGATATCTCTCCATTTATTACAAGTCCTACATCTACTATCGTTGCAGGAAGTATTGTAAATCCACCAGTTGGACCAATGCCAGGTCAAACATTAAAACCTGAATTAAAATCTGAGGTTGAGTTAGGTACAGAATGGAGAATGTTTGATAACAGATTAGGTTTCGAATTTTCTTTCTATGATTCTAAAACTAAAAACCAATTTATTCAAGTTCCTGCTCCAGCTACAAACCCTTTTGGTTATACTAATTATGCTATCAACGCTGGTAGTATTTCTAACAAAGGTTTTGAGGTTGTACTTTATGCAGATATCGTTAGAGGAGAAAAATTCAACTGGGATACTAGACTTAACTACTCACAAAATAAGAGTAGAGTAAACGATATTCCTGCTGAAGAAGGAACAGGAGGTAGAATTATTCTTACTGATCCAGGATCTAACAGCTACAGATATTCATTAATTGAAGGAAGACCATTTGGTGTAATTGAAGGTAAAAACTTGAAAAGAGATGATCAAGGAAGAATCTTAGTTAATGACGACAATACTATTCAAAGAACAGATTGGGAAGAAGTTGGTAATGCTAATCCTGATTTCATGTTAGGATGGTCTAACACTTTTAAATTCGGATCATTTACTGCAAACATCTTAATTGATGGACGTTTTGGTGGAGAAGTTCTTAGTTTAACTCAAGCAATCAACGATTACAATGGAGTATCTAAAGCTACAGGTGATGCTAGAAATGCTGGAGGTGTTAAAATTAACGGTGTAAGAGCGAGCGACGGAACTCCTGTAACTACAATGGATGCATTTGACTACTACAATGGAACAGCAGGTAGAAACGGTGCTTCTGGAGAATATGTTTACAGCGCAACAAATGTAAATGTTAGAGAGGTATCTATTGGTTATACTTTCAAAAAAGATAAATTACCATATGTTCAATCTGCAACTATCTCTTTGATTGCTAGAAACTTATTCTTTCTTTACAAAGATGCACCATTTGATCCAAATGTAGCTTTAAGTACAGGTGAAGGCTTACAAGGTGTTGATGTGTTTGGTTTACCTTCAACAAGAAATATCGGTCTTAATTTAAACTTAACATTCTAATCTTACAATCATGACATTAAATAAATTCAAAAAAACAGCGATATGCTTCTCATTGCTTGCGGCTTTTGGTTGTACAGACAATTTTGAGGAGATCAATAAAAATCCTGAAGGTGCTACTACAGAGCAGTTAGAACAGGATTATAACAATATTAAAAGTTTGTTTAAGCCTGCTTTTAGTAGAATATATATATCAGATATTACTTGGCAATATCAAATTCAGCAAAGTTTACAAGCTGATGGATGGTCTGGATATATGATTACACCAGTTCCTTTTGGAGATACTAATAATTACGATTATGCATTAAATCCTGGATGGAATGGTTATGCTTGGGAAAGAGCTTATGTAGATATTATTGCAAATCTTTATAAAGTTGAACAAAGAGCTAAAGGTAAATACGATCAGTTTTATGCTTGGTCGTTGATTGTAAAAGTGGTGCAAATGCAACGTATTACAGATATGTACGGACCTGCTGTATATTCTAAATATGGTGCTGAAGGTTCTGCTCTTTACGATTCTCAAAAGGATATTTATCTTCAAATGTTTAAAGATTTAGATTTTGCAGTTACTGAATTAACTAAAAGAATCGATGCTGGTGAATCTTCTACTTTTAAAGGAACAGATTTATCTTCTTACGACGGAGATTATGCACAATGGGTTAAGTATGCAAACTCACTTCGTTTGAGAATGGCAATGAGAATTGTTAAAGTAGATCCTGCTTTAGCTAAAACTGAAGCTGAAAAAGCAGTTAATAATTCAATTGGTGTTCTTAAGGTTAATGCTGATGTAATGAAAGTTAAATCTCCTGTAGATCTTAACGTAATTGACGTAATGAGCCACTCTTGGGTTGGTTTATTCATGGGAGCAGACATGCACTCTATCTTAGGAGGTTATCAGGATCCACGTATTTCTAAATATTGGAATACAGCAGAAATTACTCCTGGTCAGTATGCATCTATCAGAAATGGTGTAACGTATCCTTCTGGAACTACATATGCTAAATTCTCGCAAACAGGACCTAGAACAAAAACTGGAGAAGTTACTTGGATGTCTACCGCAGAGGTTTATTTCCTTAGAGCAGAAGGTGCTTTAAGAGGTTGGAACATGGGCGGAACAGCTCAAGAGTTTTATGAAGCTGGTATTAGAGCATCTTTCGAGCAGAATGGTGCAGAAGGAGCTTCGTCTTACGCTTCTGATAATACGAAAAAACCTCTTGATTATGTAGATCCATTATTCCCAGAAAATAATACTCCAGCAGTTTCTAAAATTACTGTTGCATGGGGAGCTACTAATGAAGAAAATCTGGAGAAAATTATAACTCAAAAATGGATTGCCACATATCCTGATGGACAAGAAGCATGGTCTGAGTTTAGAAGAACAGGTTACCCTAAACTATTCAGAATTAAAAACAATAAAAGCGGTGGCGTAATTAGCACTGAATTAGGAGTTAGAAGACTTCCTTTTGCTCAGTCTGAAGAAGCAAGTAACCCTGCAGGTGTTGCATCTGGAGTAACTGCCCTTGGTGGTCCTGATAACGGAGCTACAAGACTTTGGTGGGATGTTGATGCACCTAACTTCTAAAAAAAAATGGAATATTAAGTTTGGTTAGTAGTATGGTATAGATGGCGAAAGCTATCTATACCATTCTTAAAACCAAAATGGTAATTACTACAAAAAAGAAAAGAAATGAAAAGTGCTTTAGAAATAAAACCTGATATTAGTTACAAAAGCGCGGGAAAATTTGAAGAGACTCGATTTGAGAAAATTCATATTGAAATCTTTAAAGGCTCGATTGATGCTTCTGTAATTGTAGCCCAGGAAATTGCGCAGCTAATTAGGTCTAAGCAGGAAAAAAATAAATCTTGTGTTTTAGGTCTGGCAACAGGTTCTTCTCCTATCAAAGTTTATGAGGAACTAGTGAGAATGCACAGAGAAGAAGGACTTAGTTTTAGCAATGTAATCACCTTTAATTTGGACGAATATTATCCAATGACTAAGGAGAACAATCAGAGCTATCATTATTTCATGCATGAGCATCTTTTTAATCACATTGATATCAAATCTGAAAATATAAATATTCCTGACGGTACAGTAGCAATTGAGGAAATCAATCAATATTGTATCGATTACGAGATGAATATTAAAAATGCAGGTGGACTTGATTTTCAATTGCTTGGAATTGGTAGAACGGGACACGTTGGATTTAACGAGCCAGGTTCGCATATCAATTCAGGAACAAGAATTATTACCTTAGATCACATCACTAGAGTCGATGCTTCATCTGCTTTTAATGGTATAGATAATGTGCCGAAACGTGCCATAACAATGGGGGTTTCAACCATCATGAGGTCAAAACGTATTGTTTTGATAGCTTGGGGGCAAAATAAAGCAGACATTATAAAAAGAACAGTTCAAGGCGATATCAGTTCAGAAATTCCAGCGACATTTTTACAGAATCATCCAAACGCAACTTTTGTTTTAGATCAGTCGGCAGCTTCAGAGTTAACCCGTTTCAAAACGCCTTGGTTAGTTGGAGAATGTCTTTGGACTCCTGAATTAAAAAGTAAAGCGATTGTTTGGTTGTGTCAAAAAACAAAACAATCTATTCTGAAATTGACAGACCGTGATTATAACAATAACGGAATGTCTGATCTTTTGGCTCAAGAAGGTTCTGCTTACGATATGAATATTAATATGTTCAATATTTTGCAGCACACGATTACCGGATGGCCAGGAGGAAAACCAAACACAGATGATTCATTTCGTCCAGAAAGGGCAAATCCGGCAAAAAAGAGAATTATTCTTTTTAGTCCGCACCCAGACGATGATGTAATTTCTATGGGAGGAACATTTTCGAAGTTAATCAAACAAGGACACGATGTTCACGTAGTGTACCAGACCTCTGGAAATATTGCGGTTTCAGATGATGAAGCTTTAAAATTTGCAGAAGTTGCCAGTGATTTTATCGGAAATGAAAAATCAGATATCAATTTCAAATCAGTAATCGAATTTCTAAATAATAAATCTGAAAATCAGATCGATTCTTTAGAAGTAAGAAAATTAAAAGGATTGATTAGAAGAAGAGAATCTTACGGAGCAACAAGATATATTGGACTGAAAGATGAAAATACACACTTTTTAGATCTTCCTTTTTATGAAACGGGGCAAGTTAAAAAGAATCCGTTAGGGCCAGAAGATATTGCTATTGTAAAAAATATTATTTCAAAAATAAAACCACATCAAGTTTTTGCTGCTGGAGATCTTGCCGATCCGCACGGAACACATGAGGTTTGTTTAAATGCCATTTTTGCCGCTTTAAAAGAACTTAAACCAGAACCGTACATGGATGACTGTTGGTTATGGCTGTATAGAGGAGCTTGGCACGAATGGGATATTCACGAAATTGATATGGCAGTTCCATTAAGCCCATCAGAGGTTTTGTTGAAACGCCATGCTATTTTACACCATCAGTCTCAAAAAGACAGGGTGATGTTTCAAGGTAATGACTCTCGTGAATTTTGGGTTAGGGCAGAAGATCGAAATAAAAACACAGCCATCTTATATGATGAATTAGGTTTGGCTGAATATGAAGCGATCGAAGCTTTTAAACGTTTTGATTACTAAAAATTTTTTCCGATTCATTTTAGAATGAATCAAATAGCAAAATTCAGATTGATCTCATAGCAAAGTGAGGTAAAAGCTGAAATCATTCTGAGTTTTGTTTTTTTTATAAATTTAGGATACTTATAAAAAGCTATCCAACCAAAAAAAAGAAAAATGAAATATCTATTTGTACTATTATTTGCAGGTTTAACAGCAGGTGCTCAAGTCCAGAAGGAGCAGCTAAATCTTATGCCTTGGCCTCAGAATGTTGTTATTAATGAAGGTAATTTTAATTTAACTAAAAATTTTAAAGTAAACATTACAGGAAATCCAAACGCTAGAATATTTGGAGGAGTAACTCGTTTTTTGCGCCGCTTAGATGGTAGAACAGGTATATTTTTCGAACAAGGTTTTATTGAAAAACTAAATGAAGTTCCAAATGCAGAATTGCAGATCAATTGCACTAAAAGCGGTAAAATTGGTTTGTACGAAGACGAAAGTTATCATTTAGATATTACTTCTAATAAAATAACGATAAACGCATCAAGCGATTTAGGAGCTTTACATGGTTTAGAGACATTGTTGCAGATGCTTCAAAACAATTCAAAATCTTTTTATTTTCCAGTTTCCAAAATTTCAGATTTCCCAAGATTTACTTGGAGAGGTTTAATGATAGATGTTTCAAGACATTTTCAGCCAATTGACGTAATTAAAAGAAATATTGATGCATTGGCAGCGATGAAAATGAATGTTTTTCACTGGCATTTGGTTGATGATCAAGGTTGGAGAATTGAAATGAAAAAACATCCAAAGTTTACTCAATTAGCTTCGGATGGAATGTATTATACACAAGAGGAAATTAAAAATATCGTAAAATATGCCGATGAGCGCGGTATTTTAATTGTTCCAGAAATAGATGTTCCAGGTCACGGATCTGCAATTTTAACGGCTTATCCAGAAATTGGCAGTAAAGTAATCACGCTGACAGGAGGAACATCCGAAAAAAATATTCAAGGTACAGCAATTGCTACCTATGGAATTGAAAGAAATGCGGGTATTTTTTCGCCAACATTAGATCCTTCAAATCCTAAAACATATCAATTATTAAGTGAAGTTTTTGATGAGGTTTGTCCATTATTTCCAGGCGCTTATTTCCATATTGGAGGAGATGAAAACGAAGGAAAAGATTGGGATGCAAATCCGAAGATTCAAGAATTCAAAAAGAAACATAACTTAAAAACCAACCACGAATTACAAACTTATTTTACCATGCAATTGGCACCGATGTTAAAAAAGCACGGAAAACAATTGATGGGTTGGGAAGAAATCTTGACAAAAGATTTATCTAAAGAAGCTATTGTACATTCTTGGAGAGGTCCAAATGAAGGAATGCCAGCAGGACAATCTTTAGTAGATGCTGTTAAAAAAGGATACAAAACCGTTCTTTCAAATGGCTATTATATCGATCTAATGTACCCAATAGCAAGTCATTATTTAAATGATCCGATGCCAAAAGGAGCTAATTTAACTAGCGATGAAAAAGCAAGAATCTTGGGTGGAGAAGCTACAATGTGGACAGAATTGGCTACACCAACCACGATAGATTCTAGAGTTTGGCCAAGAACAGCTGCTATTGCTGAAAGATTGTGGTCTGCAGAAGATGTAGTGGATGTAGAAAATATGCGCAAACGTTTAGAACAGATCTCTTTCAGATTAGAAGAGTTAGGCATTACGCACATTCGCAACAAAGATGTTATTTTAAGAAATATTGCCAACAATCAAAACATTCAGTCGCTTGAAGAATTTTCTAAAGTTAGCGAGCCTTTAAAAGGATATACTCGTAACAAAGGAGGAACAGAGTACCAGATGTATTCTCCGTTTACCTTGTTTGCAGATGCATGCGGACCAGATGCAAAAGATGCACTTGCGTTTGATGCTGCAGTAAATCAATATTTAGCAAATAAATCGGCTGATAATAAAGCAAAAGTAACAGCATTTTTTAATAAATGGATTACTGTAAATAAAGACTTAACAGCGCTAAGTGCCAATGCGCCATTAGTGCAGCCAATTTTGCCTTTGTCAAAAAAATTAAGTGATGCATCACAAGAATTATTGCTTGTATTAGATAATAAATCGACTTTAAAACCAGCAGATTTAAAAAGTCTAATAGAGCAATGCAATACAAAAGATCATGCTGACGTAGAATTGTCAGTTTATGAGAGTTTAAAGAAACTAATATAAATTTTGGTTGAGTTAGTGTTTTAGAGTTACATTAATCAGGCTTTTAATTATCTCTGCCGGAGTTCCACGGTAGAGATAGTTATAGCCAAAATTTCAGAAGTAAGCAGCACTTAACTTAATTCAATAATAAAAATATAAGCCATGAGACTAGTATTAACCTTTAAAACCAAATAGAAGAATAAGAATACCACAAAACATGACAAAAAACGAGAGTATAGATTGATGATTAGTCCCAAATTTATCATTTGTATTTAAGATTAATTTTTAGAATTATAAATAAATATCAATCACTGCTATTTACTAATGATTATGAATGAATCAGTAATAGTAATATTTATCTATAGAATGTAATTTGAGTTTATTTCCAATCGACCGCGGGGTTCCAATCTGCAGTTGAGCGAAACCCAGAAGATTTTAAAAGCTTCTGTGGCCCAATTATTTATTTTCTATTAACTAATATTTATTAACTATGAAACATTATTACAGATTGCTCTTTTTGTTATTGTTTCCCTTACTAGCGTTGGCTCAACCAGCTCACGGAAAAAAAGTAGTGGGGTATTATGCGCAATGGTCTATCTATGCTAGGGATTTTAATGTTCCTAAAATTGATGGAAGTAAAATAACGCATTTAAATTATTCTTTTTATGGCACAACTTATGATCCTGCCCATCCAGAGAATACCAAATTAAAATGTTTAGATACTTATGCTGATTATGAGCATATGGAAGGTGGCATTCCGTGGGATGCTCCAGTAAAAGGAAACTTTTATGATTTAATGAAATTAAAAGAAAAGTATCCGCATTTAAAAATTTTAATTTCTGTTGGAGGCTGGACAAAAGGACAAGATCTTTCTCCAATTGCTGCAAGTCCTGTAGCAAGGGCAGCTTTAGCAGCAGATATGGCAAACTTTATTACTACTTATCCTTTTATTGACGGTTTTGATATCGATTGGGAATATCCTCTTTCGGGTGGAACTGACGGTACAGAAATAGTAAATGGTGCGCCTGTTCCTCCGCAAAAATACAGTCCAGACGATAATAAAAATTTAGTGCTTTTATTGAAAGCAATGCGTCAGGCAATGCCAAATAAATTGGTTACCATTGCTGCTGGAAACAATGTTAGAAACGTTGCTAAACAGTATTTAGGGCCAAACAACAGAGCGCAGTATGGCATGAGCGAAGATATTTCGACTTACTGTGATTATATTACCTATTTCGGATATGATTTTGGAGGAAACTGGTATGATAAAACCTGCTATAATGCTCCTTTATATGCAAGTGGGAACACTAATGATCCGTTGTATGGCGCAACGCAATCAGAATCATTAGACGAATTAACCAATCAATATCTAAACGTAATTGGTTTTCCTGCGAATAAATTAATCATGGGATTGCCTTTCTACGGAAAAAAATTCGATAACGTTGCTGCAAATTCGACAAATGGATTATTTGTTTCAGCACCAAGATATATCGTTCCCGGATGTACAAATCCGCAAAACCCAACCGGAACATGGGATGGTTCAGGAGCTTGTGAAAAATCTGGAAGTATCGAAATCTGTGATTTAGTTGGAAATCCAGTTACCAATTCGCATGCTTATTTAGATCCAAATACGATGATGGTAACGCCATCTGCGGCTTCGGCAGGATGGGTACGTTATTTTGATAATACTACAAAAGTTCCTTATTTATATAATGCTACTAGAAAAGAGTTTATTTCTTATGAAGATAAACAGTCAATGGACTTAAAAGTGCAGTATATAAAATCGAAAAACTTAGCAGGAGGTATGATTTGGGAATTATCTCAAGATACCAGAGGTGCAATTCCTAATTCATTATTAAACCAAGTGGATGCTTCTTTCGGCAGTGTTGTTCCAGGAACAGTAAGTATTTCTGGTTCTGTAAAAAACGGATCGACTTTGGTTACCAATGTTACTGTCGAATTGCGTAATGCATCTAATGTCGTTATCCAGACAGTAGTTTCTCAAACAGGAAACTTTGCATTCAATAATTTAACTTCAGGACAAAACTATTCGCTTACAGCATTAAAAGCGAGTTATACCTTTGTTCCAGTATCGTTAAATAATGTAACGGTAAATCAGACGGCAGTTGTAATTAACGGAACACAGCCAACCTATACCGTAAGCGGAACAATTGTAGACGGAAGTGGTCCCGTTTCTGGTGTAACCGTTTCAGCAGTTTCAGGAAGCACAACTTTAACAGCAGTTTCAAATGCAAGTGGCGCTTACAGCGTTGCAGGTTTAACAGCAGGTTTAAACTTCACGGTTACAGCTTCAAAATCTGGATTTTCTTATACTCCAGCTTCAACAGTTTACAATGCAATTGATGCCAACAAGACGTTGAATTTCACTCAAGGCGCAGCAGTTGTAACATACACTGTAAGCGGAACAGTTCTTAACGGAAGTACAGCAGTTTCTGGCGTAACGATTACAGCAGCTTCTACAGCAGGAAATGTTACGGCAACAACTAATTCAACTGGGGCATATTCATTAACTTTAGCTTCTGGCGGAAATTATACTGTAACTGCAGCTTTAACAGGACAGACATTTACACCGGCGTCGACAGTTTATTCTAATTTGAATGCCAATAAAACATTAAACTTTGCTCAGGATGTTGTAACGACTTCAAGTAAAATTAGCGGAACAGTTAAAAACGGAACAACTCCAGTTTCAGGAGCCAAAGTAGAATTGGTTTTACCTTGGACAGATAATGCACATCCGTGGAAAAGTGTTCTGGCAACAACAGATGCACAAGGAAAATACAGTTTTGATAATTCTGTTATAGACGGTTATACAACCATTACAAGTTTAAAACTAAATACTTGGTCAAACGGAGAAGTTAATTATTATCCAAATAATCTAGCCAACTTTGCAGTTCCTGCAAGTCCAACAACGTACAACTTCAATACAAGTTCAACGGCTAGAGTAGCATTAGCTGCAGCTACAAACTTAATCAGCGGAACGGTGAAAAACGGTTCAACGCCTGTGGCAAATGCAAAAGTAGAAATTGTTTTACCATGGACAGATAACACGCACAACTGGAAAAGCGTTCTGGCAACAACAGATGCATCAGGAAATTACGCTTTTGATGATTCAGTTGTAGCGGGTTATACACAAATTTTAAGTTTGAAATTAAATTCATGGCAAAATGGAGAAGTAGCTTATTATCCAAATAATCTAGCAAACTTTGCTGTTCCAACAGCGCCAACAGTTTATAATTTCAATACACAAACAACGGTTGTAACTAAGCCAGTGGTTGCTATTACAGCACCAACAGCTTCGGCGATTGCTATAAATTTAGGTTCGGCAATTAACTTTGTTGCCAGTGTTGGATTAAGCGCTACAGATGCCACTACAATTTCATCTGTTGTATTTAGTTTAGACGGACAAAGCATAAGCGCTACAAATTCTTCAGGAACTTATACAGCGGTTTGGACACCAGTAGCAAATCAGTTTGGAGTTTCTCATACATTAACTGTTACAGCTACGGCTTCAAACGGAACAACAGATTCAAAAACATATACTTTTACATTAAATTGTTCGGGTGCAAACTGTCCAAATTCATTGCCTGTAATCACTTGGAATTCACCATCAAATACTACGGTATACCAAAGCTCTTTCCAAGTTGTGCCAATTTCAGTTACAGCTGTCGATAGTGACGGATCAGTTTCTGGTGTTACAATTACCATAAATGGAGGCACGTTTAACATGACAGCTGGTACAAATAATACGTACACGTATAATTTTACGCCAACTGCATATCAAGATTATCCAATTGTAATTAAAGCAACCGATAATAAAGCTGCTGTAACGACATTAAACAATACTATTAAAATTGCTACTATAAGCGGTAATAGATTTATACCGCTTCCATCTAAAATTATTTTAGGATACGCGCATTCTTGGGAAAATACTGCTGCTCCATTTTTATATTTCTCTCAAATGGTCGGAAGTAAATTTAACGTAGTGGATTATTCTTTCGTAGAAACCGTTAATCGCGATGGTTATACACCAATATTAACAACAAACGATGCGAGATATTTGACCAATGGTGTTTTCAATAAGCAATTGCTGAAAAACGATATAAAAGCCTTAAGAGATAGCGGAGTTCCTGTTATTGTTTCTATTGGAGGTCAAAATGGTCATGTTGTTTTAGATAATGTAACTCAGAAAAATATTTTTGTTAATGGTCTAAAAGCAATTATCGACGAGTATCAATTTGATGGAGTTGATATTGATTTTGAAGGCGGATCGATGAATTTTAGTGCAGGAGGTTTAAGAGATATTTCTTATGCGGGTATTTCGGCTTATCCAAGATTGAAAAACGTAGTAGATGCTTTCAAAGAATTAAAAGCATACTATGGGCCTGGATTTTTATTGACTGCAGCTCCCGAAACACAATATGTACAAGGAGGATATACTACTTACACAGATACTTTTGGTTCGTTCTTACCAATTATTCAAAACTTACGCAACGAGTTAGATTTGCTAGCGGTACAATTGTATAACACAGGAGGAGAAAACGGATTAGATGGTCAATATTATGGTACGGCTAAGAAATCCAACATGGTTACAGCCTTAACTGATATGATCATAAAAGGGTATAACATTGCTTCAACAGGAATGCATTTTGATGGATTGCCAGCTTCAAAAGTTCTTATTGCATTACCAGCTTGTCCGAGTGCAGCAGGTAGCGGTTATTTAACTCCAACAGAAGGAATTAACGCTATGGATTATTTAAGAAACGGAACCAATTTCTCAGGAAGAACATACACTATGCAACCAGGCGGACCATATCCTTCTTTAAGAGGTTTAATGACTTGGTCTGTAAACTGGGATGCTTCTTCTTGCGGTAATTCATCAGAATTGTCGAAAGCATATGCAGCTTATTTTGCATCGCAAGCCACAGCAAAAACATTAGTTCTTGAAGATATTTCAGCAGAAAGCAATACGACTGTTGCCTATTTTAGAAACAATACTTTATCGGTATCTAATGAAACAGAAGACATTGCTCAGGTTGATGTATTCAATACCATAGGACAAACTGTTACAAGTTCTAGAAATATTCAAAACAACAAAGAAGTATTGCTTCATAGTTCAAGTTTTGCTACTAGACAAATTTTTGTCGTGATCGTAACAGATAAATCTGGACATAAAAAGTCATTGAAAGTAATGAACTTTTTAAACTAAAAAAAGAATTGAAAATTTAGAAATAAAAAACGGGACGGTTAAAATTGAGTTTGGTTATTTATGTTTTAATCTATTTTATTTCTAAAAAATGCCACTTTAGGTAATTTGTTATTTGGTTTTTGCCTAAAGATGCGCATTATGAACCTGGTAGTTTTACTGCCAGGTTTTTTTATTCATAATTATAACTTTGATAAATATGTCTTTTTCTAATATAAAAAAGACATTTTAGGTTATATCTTCTTTCTTTGTCTGGATATTTTTGCAGAAATTTTTGCTTATGAAATCTGCTTCTATTGTCAAATATGTATTGTTTATAATTAGTTCATCTATATTGATTGGAGCTGCATATATTTATCTTGATAAAAAAGCTTTTTCCGAAAGAGCAATTATGTCAGAAGGAACTGTAATAGGATCATCTGTATCTATATCTAGTGGTAAGGAATATTATCATCCAGTAATTACCTTTAAAACGAATAAAGAAAAAAACATCAAATTTATTGCATCTGCCAGTGGACACTCTCCCATTTATGGCGTAGGAGAAAGCGTGGAAATTATATATGATCCAGCATATCCCGAAGAAGCCATGATCAAACAGTATTTTTCAGTGACAGCAATTCCCATTTTGCTGATTTGTGTTAGCGTTCTTTCCTTTTTTACGCTTTTTATTTTTTCTTTTAGTCACAAGAAAGCAAAATATATTTTTGAAAACGGAACTCGTATTATTACACAATTTGATTCTATCAAACGAACACGAACTCATATAATAAAAGGAAGATTACTCTGTCAAATTTGTACTACTTATCGAGATCCTAATACAGATAAAGTAAGAGTTTTTAAAAGCGCTAAAATTTTAATGGATCCAACAGGTTTTATTAAAAGCAAAAACATTACAGTTATATTACATCCCGAAAATCCAAAAAAATATTTAATGGATATTTCATTTTTAACTTAGTACTTAATTTTATAATTTAAACTTTTAAAAATGTTTTAATTTTGCTCCTGATAGCTATCGGAATTGCGGTTAAAAAACTTTCACTATTTTTGAGATCAAATACAATTGTTTCAGAATCCATGCAGAAATTCATTAGCTTAATTGCGCTACTCTTTATTTTTACAATAAGTACAGCTCAAAATAAATTCGGAAATCCAGAAGTTGATCCTTTACAAATTCAGAAAACTTACGAGCAATGGTCGGTTTATAATAAAGGAATTATGCTTTCGAGAGATTTCACTGCACTTGACTCATCTTCAAAAGAAATCTCCAAAGAAGTTTTTTTAGATCAGCTGGCAAATGGAAATTTCATTCCAGTTCGATTGAAATCAGAAGCGAATATGTATGTTTATAAGCTATTCAAAATTCAGCCAAAAACAGATTCAAGCATAAAAGCCACCATCAATCAAATTGGTTTTGATGCTTATAAAAACTACAAAATGGAGGGAACAGCTTTTCCAAAATTTTCATTTAAAGATTTAGACGGAAATCTGGTTAGCAACGAATCCACGAAAGGAAAAATGATTGTGATAAAATGCTGGTACATTCATTGCACGCCTTGCATTAGAGAATTTCCTCAGGTCAATAAATTGGTTGAAGAATACCAAGACAGAAAAGACATTGTTTTTATGAGTTTAGCCGAAGATTCAGCAGAGCAATTAAAAACATTTTTAGCCAGAAAACCATTGTCTTATTCTGTAATTCCAGACATGAAAGTCTATATGAATGAATCGTTGCAATTGAATTCATTCCCAACACATTTTATCATAAACAAAGAAGGAATGATTGCTAAAGTGCTTCCAAATTTTGAGAGTTTAGAAGTGGCGCTTGCTAAAGAAAGTAAGTTATAAGTTTTAATTAATCTCGCAATCCCGATAGGTATCGGGAGCGAAGTCGCAAAGTTTTATGGCAAAGTAACCTCATTTTGTCATTTCTGACAAGATTGCGTGACGATTAAACAGCATTAAACAAAACTCTGCGCCTTAGCGACTCTGCGAGAACCTCTCATCACCAGCATAAAAACCTTAGCACCTTAGTATCTTTGCAACTTAGAACCTTTTTCACTACTTTTGCACGAAATTAATTAAAAAGACATTCATGTTAACAGTCAATAATTTATCAGTTCAATTTGGCAAACGAATTTTGTTTGACGAAGTAAATACCACATTCACTCACGGAAATATTTACGGCGTTATTGGAGCCAACGGTGCTGGAAAATCTACATTTCTTAAAATTATCTCAGGTGATATGGACCCAACTTCGGGACATATTCATTTGGAGCCAGGAAAACGTATGTCGGTTTTAACGCAAAACCATAACTTGTTCGATGAGCATACTGTTTTGGAAACCGTTTTAATGGGAAATAAAGTTCTGTACGCTGTTAAAAAAGAAATGGATGAACTTTATTTAGATTATAATGATAAAAATGCTGACCGAATAGGGGAGTTACAAGTTCAGTTTGAAGAAATGAACGGATGGAATGCCGATTCTGATGCTGCAGCGATGTTATCTAACTTAGGAATCACAGAAGCAGATCATTATACTTTAATGTCTGATATGGAAGGAAAAATGAAAGTACGTGTGCTTTTGGCACAAGCGCTTTTTGGAAATCCTGATGTACTGATTATGGATGAGCCTACCAACGATTTGGATTTCGAGACAATCGCTTGGTTAGAAAACTTCTTGGCAAACTACGAAAACACTGTAATTGTGGTATCTCACGACCGTCACTTTTTGGATGCGGTTTGTACACATATCTCTGATATTGATTTCGGAAAAATCAATCATTACTCAGGAAACTATACGTTCTGGTACGAGTCTAGCCAATTAGCAGCAAAACAACGCGCACAGCAGAACAAAAAAGCAGAAGAGAAGAAACAAGAGTTGGAAGAATTTATTCGTCGTTTTAGTGCAAACGTGGCGAAATCTAAACAAGCAACTTCTCGTAAAAAAATGATTTCGAAATTAAATATTTCTGAAATCAAACCATCTAGCCGTCGTTATCCTGCGATTATCTTCGATCAGGATCGTGAAGCTGGAGATCAGATCTTGAATGTAGAAGGTTTAGCAGCTTCTGTAGATGGAGAAGTTTTATTCAAAGACATTAACCTGAATATGGCAAAAGGCGATAAAATCGTTCTTTTCTCTAAAGATTCACGTGCTACAACTGCATTCTACGAAATCTTAAACAACGAACAAAAAGCAGATTCTGGAAACTTCGATTGGGGAATTACAACCAACCAAGCCTATTTGCCAGCTGAAAACCACAAATATTTCGAAAACGACTTAAGTTTAGTTGACTGGTTACGTCAGTACGCTAAAACAGAAGAAGAGCGTGATGAGGTATTTATTAGAGGTTTCTTAGGGAAAATGATTTTCTCTGGAGAAGAAGCTTTAAAAACGTCTAGAGTTTTATCTGGAGGAGAAAAAGTACGTTGTATGCTTTCTAGAATGATGATGGAGCGTGCAAACGTTTTAATGCTTGATGAGCCAACAAACCACTTAGATTTGGAGTCTATTACAGCTTTCAACAACTCGTTGAAAAACTTTAAAGGTTCTGTAATCTTCACAACGCATGACCACGAGTTCGCGCAAACTGTTGGTAACAGAATCGTAGAATTGACACCAAACGGAGTTATCGATCGTTACATGACATTTGACGAATATCTTGATGATGAAAAAATTCAAGAACAAAGAAAAAAGATGTACAATCTTTAATTTTTAAATTCCAATTTGAAAATTCCAAATTCCAATCTTTGATTTTTACAACTTTGTCAAAGTTTAAAACTTTGACGAAGTTCTACACCCATAAAAAAAATCCCAAACTCCAAGTTTAATTTGGAATTTGGGATTTTTTAATTTGTTATTTATCACTTATTTACTGCCGAACATTTTAGCGAAAATCCAGATAATAATCGCAATGATAAAAATTACGATAAAAATCCCGAATCCCATTCCGGCTTTAAAAATGTCTCCAATAACTTCACAGCTTGTAAATGAAAACAGTATTACGAATACCATTAACAATCTTAGTATTTTATTTTGCATGATTCTGATATTTTAAATTGATACTTAAAATTACTTCAGGAATAGGCAAAATGTGTTATAGAATTTTTTGGAAATGTTTTAGGATTTGGATTTTATAATTTTTATTTCTAAAGTGACAAGCCAAATAATTACTGCTATTTCCGCTAGAAAGTAAATAATTCCAAAAATAGAAATGCTTTCATAATTGTGGATTAAAATTCCAAATGTTAGGATGCAATAAAGAATATTAGCTGTATAAATTATTTTTAAAAACGATTTCCAATTTTGCTTGACTAAAGAATAACAACTGATTGAATAAACGAAAAATGTGCATGAAATAATTGAAAGGTATTCGAATATATCTTTAGATAAACCGAAAAAATCATTGAAATTTCTAAGAACAAAAAAGAGTAGAATAGTTGTAAGCAAAGCTCCAAAACCATCTACAAGAAATATGTTTTTAGGTTTTTTTAGAAAATTTTTAAGTATCACTGGACTATAACTTTAAGATATTTGCTAATACCCATATATTTTAGAAAGTTCTCTGCTAAATTCTTTTTCCCAGTATTCTGGTACTTCGAAACTAATTACTTTTGTAATTTTGTGCTGTTTCACATTTTTATTTGGAAGATTTTCAGCAAATGAAACAATTTCATCGAGGTCAACAGGAATTCTTGATAATTTTGCAATTTGTGAACCAATTAAGTCTTGAAGTAAATGAACTGCTCCCTCGTATTTTGAAGGAACATGTACGAATCTGATTCTTTCTTCAAAATTGACAATATATTCTAAGTAGTCTTTAATTAACTTAGTGACATGATGAATTTCATCTAAATCGCCTGGCTCTCCTGGTTTTCCCCAACTTTTTGTGAGTCGATCTAACAAGCCAACAGCTGGTGCTGACATTTTTCTTAATTCTGTAATTTTTTCCCCAATCCATTCGGATGCTTGATCTGATTTTATACTTTCAAATTGCCTTAAATATAATCCTTCTTTTAAATCGTCAAGTTTTCTAAAAAGAGGTTTGTTTAAAAACCTCATAAGTTCAGCTGTTAATCTGTATTCCCAACCCAAAGGTTTATCAATAATAATTCTTTTTACCAGAGGAGGGTATTCGTCAAAATCTTTAAGGATAAAAATTTGTTCTTTTAGTAGAATTTGGTCAGTATTATTTCCTAATGAGGAAGAAATAAATTCCTCATGTTTTTCTCTCCATACAAATAAAATATTAGCCGAATATCTCAATTCATCAGAATCAATAAGTTTATGACAATTTCTACATAACCAAATCGAATTAGTAATTTCTGACCTTGCATAATCAGTCATTTTGCTGTTAAATCTTTTAGAACCAGTTCTTGCTCCAAAAATATGAGCAGCTTCACCAATTTTTATTGATTTTTCAGGGTCTGAATTTGGACCGATTGTGTTTACTCTGCAATCTGGATTAGAACATTTATAACCAGCTCTTTTTGCTAAAGTATCAACTGTGGTTTTATTAAAATCTGGATTCATTAATTAATATTTTTAATTAAAAAATTTAATAGTAAAAGTAAGTTTTTTATTTATGTGGACTTTGAAAAAAAGTTTCATTTATTTCAAAAAACATTTCTCTATTCAACACCCCAACAAATAAAATCAGATTCCGTATATTTGTGCAACCAAACATTACAATCACTTATGAGTCAAAAAGTATTACTTAATTCGAAAGAAGTTACTATCATACTCCATCGTTTGGCTTGTCAGTTAATCGAAAAACATCTTGATTTCTCTGAAACTATTTTAGTGGGAATTCAGCCAAGAGGCGTTTTTTTAGCTGAACGTTTAAAACAAATATTAGAAAACGAATACAAGGTTCCTGAAATTTCTTTAGGATATCTGGACATCACTTTTTTTAGAGATGATTTCCGTCGTACTGATAAACCGCTTGAAGCCAATAAGACCCAAATCAATTTTATAGTCGAAGACAAAAAAGTCATTTTTATCGATGACGTTTTGTTTACAGGAAGAAGCATTCGTTCGGCGTTAACTGCCATTCAATCTTTTGGAAGACCTTCAGAAATTGAATTATTGGTTTTAATAGACAGACGTTTCAGTCGTCATTTACCAATTCAGCCCGATTATAGAGGTCGTCAGGTAGATGCTATTAATGGTGAAAAAGTAATTGTAAGCTGGAAAGAAAATGATGGTGAAGATGTTGTTCACCTAGTGACAAATTAGTTTAATCGGTTAACCGGTTAATTGTTTAATCGGAAAAGCCAATGATTAAACAATTAGAGAATTTAAAAAAGTTGAACCGTTAAATCGGTTAACTGTTTAATCGGAAAGAAAGCGATTAAACGATTAAACAAATAAACAATTAAACAGAAAGATGAAAGAATTAAGCGTAAATCATTTATTAGGAATTAAATATATCAACGAGAATGATATTAACCTGATTTTTGAAACGGCAGATCATTTTAAAGAAGTCATTAATAGACCGATTAAAAAAGTTCCTTCATTACGAGATATTACCATTGCCAATATTTTCTTTGAAAATAGTACCAGAACTAAACTCTCTTTTGAATTAGCACAGAAACGTTTATCTGCTGATGTAATCAGTTTTTCTGCAGCTCAGTCATCGGTTAAAAAAGGAGAGACCTTGATTGATACTGTTAATAATATCCTTTCGATGAAAGTTGATATGGTTGTAATGCGCCACTCCAATCCCGGAGCGGCTTATTTTTTATCTAAAAATGTCAAAGCCAGTATCGTAAACGCCGGAGACGGAGCGCACGAACACCCAACTCAGGCTTTATTAGACAGTTATTCGATCAGAGAAAAATTGGGTGATGTTGCTGGAAAAAAAGTAGTTATTGTAGGCGATATTCTGCATTCGAGAGTAGCCTTATCCAATATATATGCTTTGCAGATGCAAGGCGCAGAAGTAAAAGTTTGTGGACCAAAAACGTTGATTCCGAGATATATCGAATCGCTTGGTGTTACCGTTGAACCGAATTTGCGTAAAGCGCTAGAATGGTGCGATGTTGCGAATATGCTTCGTGTACAAAACGAACGTATGGATGTGAATTTCTTCCCATCGACACGCGAGTACGCACAGCAATATGGGGTTGACAAACCGCTTTTGGATTCGCTAGGAAAAGAAATAGTAATTATGCACCCAGGGCCAATCAATAGAGGAGTAGAAATTACTTCTGAAGTGGCAGATTCTGATCATTCGGTGATCTTGAATCAGGTGGAGAATGGTGTTGCGATTAGAATGGCGGTTATTTATTTGCTGGCTTCTAAGATACAGTAGGTTTTTTTAGTGATTAGTGATTAGTGATTAGTGATTAGTGATTAGTGTTCAGTTTTAGTATTCAGTCTCGGTCTCGGTTTTCAGTTTTGAAATGAGTGTTGCATTGAATGAAGTGTTTTTTTTAACGAAATATGCTTTGCGAATGTGGGCTTCGACTTCGCTCAGCCTGACAAACGTGAAACTTGAAACCTCAAACTTTAAACCTGAAACTTTAAACCTGAAACCTGAAACTTTAAACCTGAAACTTGAAACAACAAAAAAACTTACTAAATTAGCATCATAAAATACAAGCCCCACAAATTATAAAAATGAAAGTAGATCAAAAAGGACATACGGTTACGATTAAAGATACTCAAGGAGACGTAAACGCTTTCTTGGAAAAAGTGACGCAACAGTTTAAAACCTTTGAAAAACAAAATATTATAATCGATTTATCAGCTGATGTAGCAATTACAGAAAAAGATTTGAAAGCTTTTTTACCACTTTCTAAGCTTCATAAAAAAGCAAAAAAATCTTTTGTTATAGTTGCAACCGATCTTGATTTTAATGCTATTTCAGATAAGTTGGCTGTGGTTCCTTCACTTTTGGAAGCGCATGATATTATCGAAATGGAAGAAATCGAAAGAGACCTAGGGTTTTAATTGTAGATTTTAGAGTTCAGATTTTAGATTTTGAATGTTGAAGTCTAAAAAACAATCTAAAATCTAAAATCAACAATCTAAAATGAAGTTAACCATACTTGGCTGTTATGCCGCAACTCCGAGAACACTTACTAATCCGACTTCGCAGGTTCTAGAAATTAAAAACCGATTGTTTTTAATTGATTGTGGAGAGGGAACTCAAGTTCAGCTTCGAAAGAATAAGATTAAATTCTCAAAAATAAATCACATTTTTATTTCCCATCTTCACGGCGATCACTTGTACGGATTAATTGGGACGATTTCTACTTTTTCTCTTTTGGGAAGAACAACCGATTTACATGTTTATGGCCCAAAAGGAATTAAAGAATTAATTCTTCTTCAGTTAAAATTGACGGAATCTTGGACAACTTATTCTTTGTTTTTTCACGAATTAGAATCAAAAGAAAGTGAAGTTATTTTTGAAGATAAAAAGGTTATTGTAAAAACGATTCCGTTAAAGCATCGTGTTTATACCAATGGCTTTCTGTTTCAAGAAAAACCAGATGAAAGAAAACTAGATATTGAAGGGGTTCAGCGTTATGATATTCATGTGGCTTATTATCAGAAAATCAAAAATGGAAGTGATATCACACTTGATGATGGAACTGTAGTCGAAAATAAAAAATTGACTTTTGATCCGCCACCAACAAAAAGTTATGCCTTCTGTTCTGATACGGTTTACAACGAAGAGATCATTCCGATTATAGAGAATACGGATATTTTATATCATGAGTCTACGTTTCTGGAATCTGAAGCAAGACTGGCAGAAAAAACCTTGCATTCTACTGCAAAAGAAGCAGCCAATATTGCATTGAAAGCCAATGTAAAACAATTAATTTTAGGTCATTATTCAACACGTTACGACGGAATTGAGCGTTTTAAAGAAGAAGCCGAAACGGTTTTCCCAAATGTGCTTTTGGGAGATGATGGACGTAGTTTTGAGTTTTAACTAAAAAAGGTTCTAAGGTTCTGAGATGCTGAGGTTCTAAGGGACTAAGTTTGTATGTGGTTGTTTCAGGTTTAACATTTCACGTTTGTCAGGCTGAGCGAAGTCGAAGCCCACGTTTGCAAATCAAGTTCTGTTTATAAAAGCATTTCGACTTCGCTCAGTGTGACAGTCAAATATTCAGATTCTGTCAACCTGAAACCTGAAACCTGAAACAATAATCTAAAATCTAAAATCAACAATCTAATATCATAAGTCATGAACGATTTAAGTAATTATAGAAAATCTTACGAGAAAAGCGAATTATTAGAAAGTACTATTCCCGAAGATCCAATTAATCTTTTTAACCGATGGTTTCATGAGGTGGAAGATTTTGGCGGAAGCGGAGAGGTGAATGCCATGACGGTTTCGACAATTGGATTGGACGGCTTTCCAAAGGCTCGCGTGGTTTTATTGAAGAAATTTTCGGAAGAAGGGTTTATCTTTTATACCAATTACAATTCCGAAAAAGGAAAAGCAATAGAAGCAAACCCAAATGTTTGTCTGTCTTTTTTTTGGCAGGAAGCAGAACGTCAGGTAATCATTAAAGGAATAGCTCAGAAAACATCTGAGATTATTTCAGATAATTATTTTGATTCTCGTCCTGATGGAAGTAAGCTTGGAGCGATTGTTTCGAAGCAAAGTGAAGTGATTCCGTCCAGAACTTTTTTAGAAGAAAACTTAAAAAAACTAGAAACTGAATTTGAAGGAAAAGCAATTCCCAGACCCGAAAATTGGGGTGGTTATATTGTGACTCCATTACAAGTTGAATTTTGGCAGGGAAGACCCAACAGGCTTCATGATAGAATTCGCTACACGAGCCAGTCAGATTTTTCTTGGAAGATTGAAAGGTTATCTTCTTAAAAGTAGTTTTACGTAAGAATTTTATATAATAAATAAAAAAATAAATGCATTTCATCGATTAATTTTGCACTTTAACGGTAAATTGAATACGTTTGGTATACAATAATACGAACGATATTTATTCAAAGATAAATTTAAAGGATTTGCCCCAACATTTACTTTAAACCGCTAAAATGCTGATGATTATGAAAAAGATTATGCGCACCATGTTGTTCATTGCGATTCTTGTCGCAATGAACGCATGTTCTGCTGACTCCGCTGAAGCTGGCTTGGAAACTACTACTCCAACAGAAACACTTGTTGCAAATTACACATACAACGATACCGAAATAGAGACGATGAGATTAATAAACGAATACCGTTTGAGTATTGGTTTAAATTCTCTGGAAAGAATTAATCATATATCTTATAAATGTGAAGAGCATAATAAATATATGATTC
>Ga0308157_10003209_pt1 | contig 24357 bp, 36 predicted proteins | sample PhyBR1_FD_201035 | JGI IMG/M metagenome (GOLD analysis project Ga0308157, IMG submission 201035) | Phyllosphere microbial communities from UC Gill Tract Community Farm, Albany, California, United States - DLSLB.R1 | ecosystem: Host-associated > Plants > Phyllosphere > Unclassified | place: USA...
CAACCTCCTGCAGCGTGGCACCGGATTCACAGTCAACATACGCCACCGCCCGCAGCTTGCCGGCAACGGTTTCCAGCGCCTTGCCCACCGCATCATCCTCACTGAATCCCGGCGCAATCACGATTCGGGGCTGGTACGTCGTCACGGATTTCGCTGACGACAGCGCCCCAATTCCGGCCAGCACCGCTGCACGTTTCTCCTCTTCACTGGCCCCTTCCGCCACACGCACCACCACCGTCAGGGCATTTCGCTGGTCGTTGATTTCCATCAGAGATTGTTTCAGCGTGCCTTTTTCACCAAGACGCGAAAGCATCGTGGTACCGACAATCGCCACCGGCGTATTGAGCGGAAACGGCTCATCCTCGCCCCCCGCCAGTTGCTGACTGAACGGTGAGACAATACCGCTTCCGCTTCCCGTTGCGGTCACTTTCGCGTCAGCTACCACCGCCACGGCAGCCGTCACCTCAGCAGGCGTTGCCGTCAGCTTTCCGGTTTCATCGCAGCCAAGCGTGATGGACAATTTCGGTCCCGTAGCATCCCAGACGGCGGAAGTCTCCACCTCCGAAGGATTTTCCGCATCGGGGATACCGGCTACGGCTTCCACCAGAATCACGTTGCCCGCCCTGCCGGTGATAGTCGCTGTAAAATCCACAACATTATCCAGAATCGGGGTTCCTGTGCTGGCACTGGCCGGCGTTCCGGCAGAGGCATCAGGCGCAGTACCCACCAGGCCGATAATGGCCGTCTGGATCGTCGTGACCGCGACCGTACCGGATGTCAGTTCGATCGTTTCCACACCATGTAAATTCGCCATTTATTTTCTCCAGGCATAAAAAAACCTGCCGCGGCAGGTCACATTTTTTGATTGGGGGGATTCGTGGTTCCGCCGCCATCACCATTTTCTTTATGGTCATGGCCGTTGTAGGTTTCGCGGATCCCGCTCATTTTCCCGGTACCGTCCGAAATTTCCTGTGTTGCACCGATATTTCCGGCCACGTTCGTGTCGGCATTTATCTGCGTTTTCCCCTGAACGGTCAGGGTGTCGGTGATTTCCACCGGACCATCGAGCGTTCCCTTTCCGATAATTTTGTAGGTCCCGCCCTCCGCCAGCGTGATGGTCAGGGCATGCGCGGCGCGGTCATACCGGATCTCGGTACCGTCACCGTAGCGGGTGATATGTTCGCTGTCGCTGCCCTCCGGTACCGGCAGACCGCCGGTATTCCAGCCGGGAAACACCCGGCCATTATTCAGCTCACCCGCCTCCGACAGCACCGTGACCGCATCCCCGACCGCATACGGATTGGAGTCAGCCCGGTTTGCCCCGGAAAAGCCCTGGCAGAGCGGCAGCCAGGTAGTGATGATTTCGCCCAGATCCACCCGGCACTTCGGTATACCATCATGCTTAACGGAATGAATAACCCCGCGCCGCACAATATTCGCCAGGCGGCGCTGTAAATCGCCCTCGATATCACTCATCGGGTTTCGCCTCGTAAATCAGCTGATAATCGTCCACATGTGCCTGGCCGATATCCGGTGCCTTGCCCAGCCAGGCCGCTTTCAGCGGGGCATTCAGCTGTGCAAACGGATCCGCACCAAAGGCGGCTGACTGTGTGAAGGAGATTCGCCAGACCAGGTAATCATCCATGCGCGGATCAAACTCATCACGTGCTGCATCGACAAAGATGGCTGGCTCCAGATGGGTCAGGCCGAACTGCTGGCCGTCAATCCACTGGGTGATATCTGCCGCCGCCGTGCGCAGGAAAATTTCCGGGCGACTTACACCTGCCCCGGCCGCATCCACCACCACGAACAAATCGCAGGAAAGATTAACGTTGAGCTGCCCCTCGTTGCCCCCTCCCTGCTCCCAGCCGTTAATGGAGAAATAGACCGCCGGGGTGGTCAGTCCGGTAAATCGGGGGACATTTTTTTCCGGATAGGCATCGGCGTCGCGAACCCATGCAATGTTTTTCAGCGCGCCGGTAACGGCATCGTGATACTGCCCAAGCAGCAATGGCTCAGCCATGGTCCACCTCAGACAGAAATACGGGCTTTCACACGCCCGCGCAGATCGGTTTCAAAGTGATGCATAAAAATCTCCATCGCCTCCGCAAAGGCGTTATCCTCGATGTAGTTGAGCATCGGCTCATAAATATCCACCTCTGCCTCCCGGGTCCGCCGGGTGTCAGGATCGCGTATGACCACCGTACGCCTGTTTTCCCGACGGGAGCGTGCCACCTCACCGTTTTCAAACGTACGCGGGGAAAGCAGACTGCCTTTTGGTGTAAATCCGGCGTTTTCCGCCTGACGTCGAGCCTTAATAAATCGCCCGGTGGATTTATCCCGCCGGGAATGATGAGGTCTTACCCGCCCGTTAATTCGCCCCTTCAGATCTTTTACCTTGATGGCATTCAGGCCGAACCAGAGACGGAAGTTATCCAGTTTCGACTGAGAACTTCGATCAAGACGAAAGGAAAGCAGACGTCGGCGCACCAGATCCAGGCTGCGTGGCGCCAGCCCGTCTTTCAGGTCTGCCATCGCTTTTTTACGCAAGGTGGCGGCGGTACGTTTCAGGGCGCGGGAGTACGCCGCCCGAAACTGTTTATGGGTGGCACCGATGTGCTCCGCTATCCGCCAGATGGCATCCACATCGATATCGACGGGCAAATCCCGTCGCAGTCTGGACTCACGCGCCATATCAGCTCCACTTATTGATGTCCGGCTGCACCTTACCCGGTGCGCCATACGCCAGCGTGACGCGGGTCCGCCCTTCCTCATCAGCGCCGACGTGCGTCACACGATAAGCCGTGCCGTTGATTTCCACGCCGTGAAGCTTCTCAAGTCCGGCGATATCTGTTGTCAGCGCACTGAATGCCGGAGAGCGGTCCTGAATTTGTCCCCCGGCGGGAACGTCAACCGGCGCATCGGGCGTCTCGACAATCACGGTGACAGGACGCACCTCAGTACCGATAAACAGGACCGCCGGCAGTGCTTCCGCAAATGCCCGGGAGATCCGGGCATCTGCACGGGCCAGTCGGGCACGAAAGCGGTTCATCAGTAACCCAGCCGCACCGGAACAGATTCGGCATCCGCCGCCGCCGCCGCCCAGGCCGTACCCGCCAGAGGGTTCGGTGCTGCCGCCTCCCCCGCTTCTGCTGTCAGCTTACCGTCAGCCAGATAGAGCTTCTGGCCGGGAGTAACCGCCTCCGCTGCCTTTGGCAGAACGAACACGCCCGTGGTGTGCAGCACACCCCACAGCCCTGCAGGGATGTCATCGTGAGCGACGCCAACCAGCGCACCTGAAAGCACGGCGTCACCCGAATGAATATCGGTTGTACCGGTATTCTGAAAATCAAGGGTGTTGCCGTCCTGCTGATAATTTTTCGCCATTTTTCTCTCCAGACAAAAAAGGAGCAGCACGCGCCGCTCCGTAATAAAAAAACCGTCAGATGACGGTCGTTATTTTTTGGTTACTTTAACCATGCCGCGCCAGTCAAGCGGTGCCACACCAGCATCGATACGCACCTTAAACGCGGCACCGTCAACGGTGAAGCCCTGCTGCTGCTCCAGATATGGCGTATCGATACCGTCCAGATACGCCACTTCAATAGTGTCGCGTCCCTGTGCAGCGGTCAGGTAGTAATCAGTCGGGCTGCTGTCATCCAGACGGGCCTCAGAGGCCACCGTCACAAAGTTCTGAATCGGGTTAACAATACCGCTGTTCGCATCCGCGCCCGGTACGCTTGCAGACTTGATCAGCTGGTTAGCCCGGGACTCAATCGCCACTGGCGTCAGCATGTAGGCCGGGCGAATATTCAGGCGGCGATCGCCAGATTTTTGCAGCAACATCGCCTTACGCGCCGTATCCAGACCTTCGATACTCAGGTCGGCGGATACCAGGTTGCCGTGATCAGCGTGGAACAGCGGCTTACCGTCCGACATTTTCGGGTTGCTGGTCAACACTGCCCACACCAGATCGCCCACTGTGGCACGCGCAGCGAGTCCCATTGCCTGCGGGATACGGGTCAGCATGTCCAGGTCATCGTTAATGATGGTCTGGCGGTCAATGCTGAAAAGTTCGCCGTAGGTCGCCAGCGCAATTGGCTCACCGCGATCCTTAATGGTGACATATTTATATTCTGCCCCGGCGCGAACCTTACGAAGCGATGCCAGTGATTCAAGACCGACACGGTGTGCGGTTTTGAAATCGGTCAGCGTGCCCTTACGGGTCCACTGTTCAAAGGTTTCAGTGGCTTCATCCCAGCCCATCAGCGCCGCTTTGTGTGCCACATCCATCAGGATATTGCCGAAATCGCTGCTGCTGTGAGTGAATGCCAGCCCGACCATTGCCTGTGCAGTGCCAGCGCCGGAAATACCGATGCCGCGATCGACCAGGGAGGCGCGCGCCAGTTCGCGCAGGGTGTAACCGTTGTAAGCGTTATCCTTCTCGGCCTGTGCATAGCCCGCACGGGTCATTACCGCAGCGCGAATGGAATCACCGACCAGATTGCCGTTACCGGCATAAAGATGAATGGCACCCGGACCGGCGCTCGGGGTGGTGCCCGCCGCCAGCGCCTGCAGCAGTTTATCGCGGGCTTTCTCAGCGTTGCAGGACATATCCGCCAGGCACTCCGCCTTCAGCGTCGCAAAGGTCGGGAACGCCTCAAATACGGCGGAAACGGAATTCACGCGCTCCGCGTTCGCCGTCTGCATCTGCTGCTGCAGCTGCTGTGCCAGCGCGGTGATATCGATGTTTGCCATCTGCGGCGCGGGCTGTTGTGGTGCAGGCGGGTTAAGGTTTGCCTGCACCGGCGCGGGCTGCTGTACCGGTGCAGGTTGCTGTGGCTGATTCACCGGAGCTTCGGCGCGCGGCGCAAAAAGAGATTTAATCTGTTCTGGCATGTTCTGGTAATCCTTCAGTTTATTTTCATTCACACAGGCCGCGGCCTGCAGTTCAGGTTCAAGCTTGTCGGCGAAACCTTTCTCCACCGCCTCGGCCCCGTTAAGCCAGGTCTCCGCTTTCAGCATCGCTTCCAGCTCCTCCTGCCCCAGACCGGTTTTATTCATATAAGCGCTGAGCATCAGGGCTTCGTTACGATCAAGCCAGGCGGCGTAATCGCGCATATCGTCCGAATCCCCGGCGATGCCTCCCCACGGTTTGTGGACCATGATCCATGCGTTTTCCGGCATGTGCACCGTGGCGCCGGGCAGGCACACAATCATTGAGGCCATGCTGGCCGCCACGCCGTCCACCCAGATATCCACTTTCGCTTTCAGCCGGGACAGGGTGTTGTAGATGGCAAAGCCCTGCATCACATCGCCGCCGGGACTGTGGATATGCAAATCGACAGCACTGGCATCAAACACCCCCGCCTCCTTACAGTCAGCGACAAACTGCTGGGCGGTAATGCCCCAGCCGCCGATCACGTCATAGAGGAAGATTTCAACGCGTCCGGCGGCCAGCGCGCGGATTTCATACCAGCACTGGCCGTTTGCCGCATCGACACCCGCCAGGCTGGCGCGGGGATTAATCATCATCGTCCGGCTCACGCCGGGCATCGTTTGTTTTTGCCGTTGCATCTGGCATCGCTCCTTTGTCGTTGGCGGCGTCGGAATCAAACACCAGCCCGTGTTGACGGTTAAATTCGGTTTCACGCAGCCGCTGGCGTTTAACCTCCTGAGGATTTTTCCCCCTGGCGCGCGCCCATTCCGCTTCAGTACCCGCGCCGCCACGCACAATGGCTTTCCACGCGTTGGCCTCTTTGCCTGGATCAATCCACGGCATCACCGGACCGAGATAAAGCGCGTTATAGAGAGAATTCGGATCCACATCCGGCGGGACTTCAACCCCGCTCAGCAGTGCCATCGCCAGCCATGCGCGGTAAACGGGACGACTGTGCTGGCCGACAAACCACTGCTGCAGGACGTTGTACCCTTCGAAACTCTCCACCAGCTCCTGACGCTGGGAGCTATAGGTGCCGTTATAGTCCCGGGCAATGCTGGAATAACTCCCGCGAGTACCAGCGGCCACAGCCCGCATCTGCCCGTTTCGGAATTCGTAGAGATGAACGTTCGGGCGGTTTGACTCCACCATGCCCAGGTCTTCGCCGGGCCGGAGTTCGTCGTAAATCATGCCCGGCGCGATATCGTAGTGACGCTGACCACCGGGCGTTGAAAACTCACTTTCATCGCCAAGGGACTGGGCATCGCCACGCTTGATATAGAACCCCAGCGCAGCGGCAATACGGGCGGCCACGCGCTCGCTCTCTTCATAATCTTTGATGTCTGACAGACGGGTAATGACCCCGTGGATCAGGCTAATACCACGCAGCTGATGCAGGCGCTTGCGTTGCGCCAGGTGAAGCATGTTGTCAGCTGAGACGGTTTTGAGTTCAGCGCTGAACCGCGTCATGTTCGCCGGGTGGTATTTGTAAACCCGGTACCCGACAGGACGGCCCCAGTCGTTCACGATGATGCCCTGCCGAACCTGCTGGCCGGCGGTGCTGTTCAGGTTGAACGGTACAAAATCCGCCTCCAGCATTTCCAGCGAGAACGGTACGGAGGTGGCATGCTGCAGGCCCGGCACACTCCCCCTGACCAGCTGCGTGAACACTTCCCCGTCACGTAGCGCAGAACGCAACAGCAGGCGCTCGGCTTCCGGCCGGGTAAACATGCCGGTTACTTCCGGACGCACGGACCATTCCGCCCAGAGTGCCGAAAGCTGCCCGGCAAAATCGGAATGGAGATTGCCCTCAAGATCGAGTGGCTGAGGCTCAACATGGATGCCGTGGGCACCAATTACCCGGTCTTCCATTTTGTCGAACAGGCCGATCACCAGATCATGGTTTTCATCGAGCCAGCGGGCCTGTTCCCGCAGGGACTGGCCTGCTGCAAATACCGAGGTGTCCGCAGACTGGCTTTGCTTTTTGGCCTTGTGCAGCCGTGACGTGTTGGCCGCTTCATACGCATTAAGCCGGAGTCTGTCCCGCGCGCGCGCCGCCGCCCACCCGGGGGAAAGTGCCCCCAGTGTTCTTTCAAGAATGCCCATAGAACGCCTTACAAAAAGTTAGCGAGTTTGTACGAACCACCACGGCTGTTAACCGTGCGCCAGCGACGCTCCCAGTATTCAAGCTCGTCGCGCAGCGCTTTCGGGTCGTGGTTGGTAATGGCGCGACCATTTACGCCAGTAAAGGAAATACTCTTTCCATCCAGCGAGTCCTGATAGGCCTGACGCACCATTAATAACGTTCTCCAGATGTCGTCTTTCGTCACAGCCAGCCTCCCTTACCGGAAGACCCCAGCCAGCTGCCGGACAGTCCGGCTCCCTTTTCAGGTTCAGCCTGGACAGGCGACTGAACGGGTTTTGTTTGTTTCACGGTTATCTCCCGGGGGCGTTCCCCTTCATGAATATTTGGGTTGAGATCCTGCAGCTCGGCCCATGCAGGAGGTTTTTCCCAGTCGCGAATTTTTTCGTAACCACGCAGAACCGCCACCGCGTGGGCATAGCAGAACAGGTCAAAGGCTTCGTTGGCACCCTTGCCGGGTTTGCGCCATTTGCCGTCCACACCGCGCTCTTCGTAGGTGAGCTCCTCGTAAAACCACTCCCCCAGCCAGTCGGGAAAATGGATATATCCCGCGCCGGGTGTCTCGCGGTCCAGATTGTTGCTGAGCTGATCCTTAAGCAGGTCGGTCTGCAGCAGATACACCGGCACCTCGCCACGCGCATCGGCGCGACGGTCGCTGCGTTCGGTATTATTCGGGTGGGTTTTAGTGATGATTTTCTGGCGCTTTGTGCTGTCGCCCTTGACCAGGTAAACACGTTTACCCAGGCCGTCACGGCGGCACTGTCGCCAGAATTTATATGCGTTATCGGTTACGCCCTCTTCACCGCCGCTGTCTACGGCCATTGCCAGTACCGGCATACGGCGGGTCGGATCAACCTGCAGCGCATAGGTCTTCTCCAGCACATCGGAGACCAGCAGCTGCCAGTCCTCCGGATACGCGCCGGGGTGGATCGGCTCCGCCTCGCCATGCTCATTGGAGCGCAGCGACTGGCGGATGTTGTAGCGATCCACCAGCCAGCGTTCACCGTTTTCGCCATAACCGATAATCTGCACGACGAAACGGCGCTTTTTACCGCCCTGGACGTCAACAGCCGCCAGCAGGAAACGCACTTTGGGCGGGACCAGCCGTTTACCGTAATCCTCCGCGCGAAGCATCAGCGCATCGGCGCGTCGCTGTTCGCTGGCAGAGCGCGGCAGGTACGGCAGTCCCCAGTCGGTGTTGATAACCGCCTTAAGGGTTTCTTCGCTGCCGGTCGCTTCATACTCCTGCTCAGCGGTCAGCAGTTTGTATACCAACTGTGCCCATGTCTGGTACGCGGCTGCCGGGCCTTCCATCCAGAAAGATGCAATGCGAGAACGCCGTGGCTCACCGGAAATATTGCCGTCACGGTCAATACTCTGACCTTCACGCAACCAGACTCCCACCCCGTTCAGCGCGCGCTTTTTGTCTGCCGTAATAATGCCGTTGCAATGCGGGCAAAGCAGATGTGCCGCCTCACTGGCTTTTACCGGGTCAGGCTCATCACGGTAGCCGGTCATGGCCGACATTTCCGGCTGAAAATATTCACCACAGTGCGGGCACGGCCAGTACCAGCGACGACGATCGCCACGGTTATACAGTGAAAGTGCGCCTGTTGTTGGTGGCGCTTCATGGGGAGATTTGCGACGCCATTTACTGTCGCGAATATCCCGACCCGGGGAACACTCCACCAGGGTCATACCGGCAGACATAAACGTCGTGGTACGTTTGGAAGCCAGGGTAAAACCGTCACCCTCGCCGTCGATATCCTCAGGGAAGCGGTCATAATCCGTGAGCGCCACACATTTAAAATCTGACGAGGACATTATGTTGATGGACGGCCAGCCAATCTTGAGATAGTTCCCCGCCAGAAAAGTACGATCATGCACGTTGTTATCGTTTCGCAACGGGCTCAGGCGTTTTGCTACCTCAGGACTGACACGGAAAGTTCTGGCCAGTCGCTTTTTTGAGTGCTCGCGGGCTTTCTCTTCGGTCATCTGAACGACGAGCATATCGGACGGGTCACAGACAATGTTGTATACAACCCAGCCGTCCACCAGGCCGATCGTTTTCCCCGTTCGTGCCGGACCCACAAACACCACTGCATCGTATTCACGCATCGCGAGGCAGTTCATCGGCTCAATCACATACGGGGCGACGGCAGGGTCCCACGGTACCGAGTTACCGGCCCCCATGGGTACGCGCATAAATTTCTGAACCGCCTCAGCCACAGGCATACGGCGCGGGGCTTTGAGAATGGCGGAAGCGTTACGCCTGACTTCCGCTGCCGTGGCCTGTTGCATGACTTACTCCTCTTCTGGCGTATCCTCCTGTTCCGGTGAGTCGGCCTGCTCAACTTTGAGGGCTATCTGATCGCGCAGATCGTCAATAACCTGCTGCACCCTGACAACCGCTGCTGGGGTCATAGCGCAATCGCGCTCAAGAATATCGGGTAACGTTTCCAGCACCTGAACCATTGCTTTCGCCATGGAGGAAAACTCTCTGGTGACTTCAGATGCCGGGATCAGCTCCCCTGTTTCCTGCTGAAACTTGAGCCGCTCACGCTCCGACTGAAACCAGGCTTTACGATCCGGGGGAAGCATTTTGTCGACGTCCACCAGCTCGGACGGTGTGGTGCTTGTCAGCAGCTCCCGCAAAATATCGGTGATGGCATAAAGCTTCAGTTTCGGATTGCTGCCGGGTGCGGGTTGCACATTTGCCAGTTTGCCTGCGACCGTCTGACGGTGCAGATCGGTAATGGCTGCCAGCTGAGTGATATTCAGCCGGAAATTTTTCAGTTCGTTATCCATGATGGTGAACAAAAAATAGGCATTTCGACATCCTGAAAATGCTCAGGACAGAAATATCAATAGGTTAAACGGATGATGATGAAACCCATAAAATGCAAAAAACTAGCCGTTTTCCGCGTGTCCGCGCCCCCTCGGTGTTCAGAATAGCCGGGAGTACCTTTTTCAAATGAGAATAGTTACCAACAATTATCACAAAGGGCGCGTTGACCAGAATTAAACGAACCGGGGATTGCAGACGGTAGCCAGTTAATGCCAAAACGCCGGGCCGTGAACTCATCACCACACCACCGGGTCGCCTCTGTTGTTATCCCTACGCCGTATTCTTCCCACCAGCAGCAGTCTGCTGAGTAAATGTGCTGGGAGTTAGGCACTGCCATCCAACTCGAATTGACCGCGATGACCGATAGTCCGTAGCCTGATGCAAGCGCGCAGCCATACGCCGTTAGCGATGGGCCGCTGGCGATACAGATAATAGTTTGCATGGGATTCTGGTTTGGCCGAGCGATGTGTATAAAAAAAACCACCAGAGGGTAATGGTGGTTGTTGTGTTGGAGAGTAAAACAGTTCGTTTAAATGAGACTTAAAGTGTCCACAGCCTGCCTGATTTGTCGTGAATCAAGATCATCCATATCGGTCGCGATCAAATAGAATGAGGCATCACCTGTAATGGATGAAATCCGAGCTGTTGTAATCTCTAATTCAATTTCAGTATCGTCTGGGTGATTCCATCTTAAAGAGGTTGCTCCCTCTGCAACATTGACTATCTCAGGCTTTTTACCTTTGAGAATTAAAATCACTGGTTTCATAAAATTCCTCGATGACATAACACCCTGAAACATTATCACAGGCACTCAGTGAATGCCTGCTGTAATGCCTAGCTAGTTGTGGAGATTATCAAACTCAACCCCCAAATTTTGGCTAACAAAAAACCGCCCGAAGGCGGCTTTTGATCATTAAATCAGGTTTCCAATAAATTTTGCCTGAACGGCTAACGATGCACCAGGTATACCAGCAATGCTTCCTTCCAGATAATATCCATCTCCGATATCTCTCACAGACAGTTCCATCACATAATCATTAAGCCCCGCAATGACGTTTTGCGCTGCTTGATTGTGACGTGATACATGAAGGTTCAATCTTCCGTCCTGGATGCGGCCTTGATAAGTAAAGCCAAAATCACCGCCGTTAACTGCGTTGTCTTTTACAACGACAGTACCGTTTCCAACATCATTCTGACCACTTCTGAACACGACAAAATAAATACCGTCTTTCATGTGTATAGTCCCTTCAAAATGAAAGCACCCGAGTTAGGTGCTTTACAGAAATTGGGGCATAACCCCTCAAATCAATAAGGGGAAAAATAAAAACCTTAATTTTTACTTTCTGTGATCGCTACCCTAATCTTTGCTAACCCTTTCATCTCATTAGATGTCTGGCAGTTCGCCTGCCACGCTTTGTTATGCGCCAGGATGTCTTTCTTCGTCTGTCGGTCCATAACATCCCAATCATGAGCGGTGCCGTAAATGGGTCTAACCCAATCGCAAGCAGTGTCCACTACCTCAACCCTTTCGGGTCCAGTCTGCGCGCAGCTCGCGATCAACATCGTCATCAGGCATGTGATTAACAGTCTGCTGTACATTGCTGGCCTCTTTCGTGACTTCCGCTTTTAGTTCCGCTGCAGCGATGGTCGCCGCTGCATTTTCTTCAGTGCGCTGCTGTCTGGCTTTTGCCTCTGCCTTTCCGCTGCCGCGAATATTGCCAGCAACAAAACCACTGAGCGCGACGGCCACCAGCGCACCAAGACCACCCAAAACCATTTCGATGATGCTCATAGCCACCTTAGACCAGCACGGATTTCGCCAGGTTAAACAGTGCGCGACGTTTATCCAGACCGTTACTACCGCCATTGATAAGCAGCGTTACGCGCTCAACATTGCCGGAGTGAAGCAGGCAACCGCGAGACACATAAAACCACGCAGCAGAACGGGCGGCGTGCTCATCAACCTCCAGCAATTCAGGATGCGCCACCAGGTCAAGTTTTAGCGCCTGGCCGCAGCTGCGATAGTTGCTCAGACCGGTGATTTGCTTCAGTCCCCGGCCGCGGTATTTCCAGCCATCATCTGCAACCTGATTACCCAGATTTTTTTTGCCCCACTCGCCGCCATAGACAAGATTGGCGATCGCTTTCTGGTTGGCAGATTGCGTTGCCGTTCTGCCAAGTGCAGCGGCCTGTTGGTGAGTGATACGGTGCCTGCCGAACGTTGGCACTAAGTTTTCAGCCGCATAATCCAGACTTTCCACCAGCCGGGTAAATCCTCCGGATTCGTGGCCCATCTGCGCGATGAACATGGCTTGATCGAGCGGTGCTGTAATGCCGTATTCCTTCATCACCTTGTCAATTTGTGGAGACCAGCGCGCGGCCACTCCGGCACTTATACCTGCCGCCCTTTGAAATTGTTGTTGATTCACGTTGTGCTCTCTCCAGTAATACGAGCGATATTGCCGCCCGCACGCCAGATAGCGACACAGACAACAACGTTGATTAGTATTTCTCCGTAATCGACCTGGACATAATCACCGTGCCAGATACGAAAGGCGGTGTATGCAGGGGCCAGAATTAGCCCATACGCCAGCAGCTCCATTATTCGACGGCGACGCATACTGCGCTTACGGAAAAACATCAGGCGGAACGAAATCATGATGCAGGCCAGTGCATTAAGGTGAAGCAATAGCCACGGATAGTTCTGCAGCAGCCACGTCATTCTTCCCCCTTCACGCCGGGCAAATAGCCTGTCTTTGAGCGGGCAAGAATGCGCAGCAGAATTGTCACGGAAACCGTTGAAGCCGCCAGTGCGCCAATCGCGGGCGATACCTTGATAGTGACTGGCGGACTAAGCTGATTCAGTCCGGCGTTGATAAGGGCAGCGATAATTTCTGAAGCAGTACCGGCACAGTAAATGCCACCGATAAATGAAATGAGCGCAAAAAGAATCTGCTTCCAGATTTTATGGTCCTCAGAACTGAGGATATAAAGCGCCGCCCCTGCGAGGGAGCAGACCATAACAGCAGGCGTAGCCTCTGGAAAAAGCGTGGCGAATGTAACTCCGGTTGTGCCAGCAGCCACGCCCGCCGTTACCGTTGCAGTTATTGGTTCTGCGGACATTTAGCCCCCTCTTGTAGCTGTGGATCCTCTCAGAATGGTTGAGGGGAAATAAAAAAGGCCGCCCGAAGGCAGCCTCAAAACGACAAATCCCACCAATTCTGGCAGGATTTCGATGATTAAGCGGTGTGACGAAGTAACCACTCTTAACAGGTTACGATAGTTTTTGCGTACGCATTAGCATTTTTTGAAGTATTATCAGAGAAAACTGATGGTAACCCTTAAAAGGATGTTGGTATGACTGCAGCAGCAGACCAGGTAATTACAACACATAGATTCATCGTTCATATTATGGAAAAAGAGCAACAAGGAGCAGCCACTCTGTTCCCTTGTCCAGCTGAAAAACCTGTGCAGCAAGCATCACGAGATCTTGTGAATGCACTTACTAAAAGATATTCCGGGCGAGCAGGTAAAGGTTATGGAAAGTTTGAGGACGATCGCGATAGCTATCCTATGGGAAATATCGTTGATGATTACTTTGTGAACACAACTCATTCCTTCTATGACACCAGTGTTCGCATGCTCAATCATCTTAAAGCACGAGCTGATGATGAAGTAATGTCTACCGGTGGCTATGTAATTATTGCTCATAATGAGGTTAACGGTAACCATTATTTAATGGTTGCTATCCTTACATCCGCTTCTGGTTCAACAGTACAAGATTTCGACATTCAAGAAAGTGAGTACTTAGACATAGCAAAACTTCGCGTTGCCGGTCGAATTGACCTTACTGGTAAAGTAGAAGGTAAAGAACGTTACATCAGTTTCCTGAAGGGACAGAACTCTGTTGCTGGATACTTTAAAAAATTTCTTGGATGTAATGATATTTTAATTGCGAAGCAGGAAACGACTAAATTACGTAACGCTCTCTTAGAATTTGCAACTGAAAGAGAGTTTGATCCTGAGGCTCGAGAAGAATTTCTCAATCGTGCTCATGAACAATTGAAAAGTCTCAATCGTTCTGGGGAAACGTTCGACACTCAAATATTTGCCAACGAAATGTGGCCTGCAGATCCCGATCTTCTAGTTGCAAAACTGACAAATGAAGAGCTTGAATTTTCAGACGGTTTTGTTCCTGACGGCACAGTTATCAGGGGGCTAATCAGTTTCAAAGGTAAATCACGGCACTGGTCTTTAAAATTCGAACGTGCCGCATTACATGATGGAAGCGTTCAGTATGATTCAGAAAACGATAAATTGATACTTACTGAGATTCCAGATACCCTTAGGGATGAAATCTTATCAGAATTGGGTGAAGAGGATGAGCAGCAATAATCAGAGAACCTTCAAAGACTTAGTAAGCATATACAAAGCTGCTACCTTTGTAGGCAACACATCTGAAGCCTCTATTATGCTCGACAAGGAAGAGCTGCGTGAGATTCTGCATGATATCGCGCAGCATCCTGATGACTTTGGGGTAACGATTGAGTCTGGCAATTTAGAGCTCGGAGAGACCTTAACCTTACATGTAGCCCCACCTAAACTTCGAATGGGGCAACTTCACTTTTCATTTAATGAATATCTTAAAAATTCTAAAAACAGGATAAAAGAAGCAAATAACTTTTTTATTGTCGACCTTAATTTTTACAATAAAGAACGTGAGGCATTGCCAATTATATTCAGATACCGCAATGTGTTACGATTAATTACTTTATTTAAAGAATGCTCTGCATATCTCGACGAGACTAATGCTGAGCTTGTTTTCGTCGATAATAATGTTCTTAAAATACCGGTAAACTATTCTGCTGAAGACCTTGTCGATTCTAATGACAATCTCATTCAAAGCTTGATCGCAAATTTCGCAGAAGACACTCACAAAGAACAAAAACTAACCATACTTGCTAGCAGCATAAAATCCTTATGCGAATCAAAAAGTAAAGAATCTTCTTTCTCGTCTATGTTAAGAGATTTGAAACTACTATCTGAAAGTTTTCAAAAAGGATATAAAGTATTTGTATCTGGATTCTCATATGAAAAAATACTCGATCAACTTCGTGTAGCCAAAATAGAAGAGATGGGAAAAATACATAAAGTTTTCAGTGATATACAGAATCAAATCCTTGGTATACCTGTCGCAACAATCATAGTTGCGACACAAATGAAACAGGCTAATGGCTGGGATAGCCAAGCTTTAATTAACACTGCTGTCGTGCTTGGCGCCTTATTCTTTACTATTATGATTCTGTTTGTCCTTTTCAACCAATGGCAAACACTCTCAGCAATAAGTGACGAGTTAAAGCATAAGAAAGAACAAGCCGAGAGCAATTACAAAGCAATCTACGAAGATATCAAAACTACATTTGATAGTTTAACGACTAGGTTACGCGTTCAGAAAATGGTTTTTATCACCCTAGCTTTCATTGTAGCGTGCGGGTTATATTTAACCTTTAAATTTTATTTTTTCCTTACTCCATATACAACTCAGTATCTGTTCCATTGACGGCCCCCAAGGCCGTCTTTAATCCTATTCATTTACCATACAAATAACTGCATCAATAAAACCTAACGCTGTTTGCATCTCTTTCCTAATCGTTCCATCTGAGCATTTTCTTTTTTTGGCAATAGTACGCAGCGAGATACCTATAACGAAGTGAGCTATAACAAGCTCATATTCTTCCGGCTTATATTTCCTGAGGCGTGCGACACAACCATCAATCATGATCCCTTCATCGTCATCACATTGCAGACGTGACTTTTTACCATGCGGCAGTAAACCTTTAAAACCAGCAGCTATTGGTTGCCAGTCGACTCCACTGCTATCAGCAGCAGCCCAGGCTCCCCAGCGGTCCATTACCTCGTACATGTCACGCATTTTTCTCTCCAATGTCTTCGATAATTATCATTCCGGTTTCGCCCCATACTTTTGATGTCCGGGCGTCCCAAATGTGGGAATCATCCTCAAACAAGGCGTCCAACAGAGATTTTGTAAGATTGTCCAAATCGGGTTTTTGCTGGTGGGGTTGACCATCCATAGCTGAGCGCTTTTTATTGCTCCAGCTCTGCGGCATCGGCAAAACGAACGTAATATGCGCACCGTTCTCCGGCACCTGTATGCCATGCAGTTGAGCTTCATCGCAAAACATGCGATAGCGCATCACTGGCGGGCGCTGCTTCCACTTATCAGCGCGGGTCATGCGGGGTTTTCCGACAGGGGTGATGATGTATTTAGGCATGCAGCGCCTCCTGAATGCGCGAACCAATCCAGCGCATCACCGGTACCGCCATCGAATTGCCGATAGCTTTATAGCGCGGGCCATCAGCGGCCAAGCGGTAAGCCTGCTCTGAAGTCAGTTCTGGCCGGTGGTGGCGCAGGTAGGCATATTCTTCCGCGGTGAGCTGCTTACGTTTTTGTGTCGGGATCAGAGTGTGGTTATCAGGAAATCCCTGCAGGCGTTCACATTCGACAGGCGTAAGGCGGCGAACCGCCATATTCTTCATCACTGAGGGGGATAAATTTGATCCACTGCTGGCGGCCGTCAGTGTTGGGGATTGTTCTTCTGCCCAGCCAATGCCACCAGCTTTTGCCCCCTGTCCAGCCTTGAAGGCATAAACTACCGCATTTTCCTGTCCGTGGTTACGCCCCAATGTATGGACCATGTTTCGGAGGGTATCGGGGTCCTGTGTCCCGTGCACCGCAAGCGTCTCATGGTCAGCACCAGGTTTAGCCCGAAGTGCTCCCACTCCGGTAGTGAAAGATGCGTGCCCGTTGCTGCTAAAAACAATCGGCGCTTCGTGGTTACAGGTCAGCGTGGGCGCTGTATCATCGGTTTTAATTTCAGCACCACCCTGCCCGTGCGCCATCGCGATAATCGGCGTACCTCTCCCGGTACCGTCCTCGCTACCATCGAAGCCCTCTGCTTTCAGGGTGTGGCTGATATCCCCGGTCACGCACTCCGGGATCAGATGTCCGGCTTGTGCCTGGTTGTCGTCTGCACCACATACTCCAACGCCGTTTGAAGTAAGCGCGGCAACTGCCTTCGCCTTTTCTCTGCCCGGCGGAGAATTCCGGCGCAGGCCTTCGGACTCAAAAAGAATTTTTGCGGGATCGATATCCCCTCTAGCTGTTGCGACAACAAACACACGTCTGCGTCGTTGGGCCACTCGGAAAAATTGAGCGTCGAGCACTCGCCAGGCAATAGCTCTTTCTGGTCCAAGCACATAACCAGCGTTTGCCCATCGCTTCCCTGGTGATTCCAGCGCGCAGCTTTCGCCGGCAAGCCCTGCAAGAAAACATCCGAAAGCGTTATCTTTGCTGCTGAATACGCCGGGTACGTTTTCCCAGACGACGATGACAGGTGATTTTCCCTGTTCACTTCGTTTTTCATCGATAGCATTTACCAGATCCACAAAAGCCAAAGTTAACTGGCCGCGTTCGTCAGCCAGCCCATTACGTAAACCCGCAATGCTGAACGCCTGGCAAGGGGTTCCCCCCACCAGCACATCGGGCTCGTCAATTTTTCCGGCACGGATTGCCGCGGCGATTTGGGTCATGTCGCCCAGATTGGTAACATCCGGCCACCGGTACGCCAGAACAGCGGAGGGGAATTTTTCTATCTCAGCGAACCATGCCGGTCGCCAGCCCAGACAATGCCATGCCACGCTGGCGGCCTCGATGCCGCTGCACACTGAACCGTAACTGACTGGCTTATTCATCTGCAGGCTCTCCCAGCAAATAGAGAACCTGCACCAGCAGCTCAGCTTCGGAACCATACTTCATTTCCCAGGCACGACGGCCAGCATGAATCGCCACACCATAACCGCCGTTGCGATGGTGCATATGGCACAGAGGAATTGATTTCCGATGGTCAGCGCGCTGGCTTGTGCCCTGACCGGTTCGGATGTGGTGAATTTCAGCAGGCGTCTCGCCCAGGTTCTGATTTCTGCACACGATGCAGCCCAGTGCGGCCACACGTGAAAGATGGATGCTGTCTGCTTTTTTCATGCTGGACCACCAGCATAAGCAGAAACACCGCTCGTTGATGGGCGGTGTGAGAGATGTTGGGTAATGCTCTGCGCCATTTTGATTCCTCAGGTTGGCGCAGTAATCAGCGGGTGTTCAGCCCGTTTGATTATTATAAATCAACGCTTACTGCTTGAGAACCTTAAGTGCTTCCGGCAGGGAGTTTAAATTTATTATCCGCTCATCGTCATTGATGACCTGTGCTGATAGCCTATTGTCTTTTCGGCGAATCAGTGTCCGCGCAGCGTTGCTGCTGACTACATAGTCGGTTATTTCACCATTAGAAAGACATAAAACGAGCAGTCCATCTTTTGTGAGACCAGCGGCAAATTCATTCAATTTCATTGGCATATCCCTAACAATTGGGTTTCCCCTTACGGGGGCCGTCCCTTTTCTCCCTGCGCGCTGAACGTAACTAAAGCAGTCCCTCTGTAGAACGTCTAATAGGTTAGATAGATCAATTAACTGTAATTGATCTGTGTAACCGATCGGTTCTTAATGCACAGGAATCATGACGCTTATATCACTGGCCTGTTGTCAGTATCAGTTACGCGATTCAGTAAATGCGTTACTACCCCCATCACCGTCGTATCGTCCAAAGCATCCCCCTCTATCGCCTCCCCATCCTGAGTGATCAATGCTTTGCCCTGGACTTTTGCAAAGTCCAGCACCCCGCAGAACGAGATCAGAACGGTGTCACCAATTTCCGGCTTTCTGGCGACGTTTATGATCGCGTACCCGGCCGATGTTTCGATGGTTCGGCAGTTGCCGTCATAGCCGCAAAGGCTGGTGATAGTGAGCGTCTGTTCTGCGTAGTCTGCTGCCGGTGATGGAAAGCCCATGATAGCTCCTCCTGTAGAATGCACTGTATATTTATACAGTAACACCAAAAAAACGAGGGTCAAGAATTTGGGCGCAAAAAACCCGCCGAAGCGGGTAAGTGCTTAATCAATAATCAATTCTTCTTAGAAACAGCACCACCAGCACGATAAAAACTACCAACCAGACAGCACCAGCAAGCAACTCCATCAGGTACACTTTCCCGCCTCCTTTGATACCGCCTCAGAGAGAACATTTTCAGCCCAGTCACGGTCGAAACCTGGCATTGCAGGCAAAGCGGCAGCAATATCTGCCGGTAATGCGTCGATGTAATTAAGTGCAGCCCGGGCCACTTCTACTGTTTCGCTTAGCACTATTGGCAGCTCAGTGTAGAGAATCCGGCGCTTGCCGCGACGTTCAGAATCATATTGGTCATAAAAATCCTTGTTCACGTCTTCCCAGTGCCACTGCAGATCACCGTTGGCGTCATGATGACAGAATTCACATTGGTAAATAGGCTCAGCCTGCTCTCTGTTAAAAGTGCTCATGGGTTAGTCCTCCCTAGCCAGTGATACGCCGAAATTGCATTCTTCATGGAATATGTCTCTTCCAATCTCCTCAGCGTCTTCCGGGGTTTCGGCTTCAAACTCAACAACCTTGCAGTCATTAAATCCTTCAATTGTCACAATGTACTTAGCCATGCTCACTCTCCCGAAGCATTGACGTGGCAATAATGTCCACCATCTGGCCTGTCTGATACCGTCCCGCAACGTGTACAAGGCGCTGGGGGCATAATTGATTCCCGGCATAAATCCCAAATACCTTGCGCATTAAAACCCCCGTCACACATATCGCTCATCGCATCCAAGACGTGAGGCGGGATATAGTCCGGCGCGGTCAGGACCGCCAGCGCGATCTCTGCCAGCTCTACGGTTGCTGGTGTGTTATGGTTTTCGCCAAATTTTTTCTTCAACCACATGTCATGCGCGATGTGTTTCTTCGCGTGCTCTATTAAATGTTCTTTGGTGAATGATTTGGTAATTGTGCTCATGGGTTAGTCCTCCGCACCAAGGCTGCCAGTCCGGACCGCTTCCAGATAATAGATACCTGGAGGAAGTGATTTTCCTGCCACTGTCCAAGCTACCAGCCTATCTTCGCAGTAAGGGTTCCCTATATTCATAACCCCTACTTCGGGCGTTACCTCTCGCGCCTCCAGCTCAGCAATCCGCTTCTCTGCGGCTTCCAGCTCATCCAGCAGCGACAGCACAGTGGCTGGGTTAGCTGCGGCAATAAATCGAGCTTTATTTGATGCCTTTAGCTGCCCGTCAAACCCAGCCCACTTAACTACGTCTCCGCAACGATTGTCGCCTGGCGTGTGAACCGCATATGTTTTTGACTTTGTATCAATGAAGGCTCGCCACTCATCAGCGCCAGCCTTCTCCGCCGCTTTGCGCAGCGCCTGTTTGTCGATGTTGCTCATTGGGCGGGCTCCAGAAACAGAACTTCACCATCGAGGCCATTCAGTCGATAAATAATTGACCCATCGTCTTTGTATTCGACGGGAGTGGCGTTCCAGTTTTCACCGTCCAGCTCATCGTCATCACCGACTAACACAAAACCACCGCTAACCCTGCGAGCAGGATAAGTATCTCCCTCGGTCCACCAGCCTTCGGTGTCTTTGGTGCATTTGAGAAGTAACTGGTTGCTCATTGGGCTTTCTCCTCCACCAATTCTTTCCATTTTTTCTCAAGGTCCTTACGGGCTGCGGACTCTCCATCAGGCGGGAAAGAAAATCCCGCGCGGCGGCCGGGGCATCCGTTAGAACAACGAATTTCTGCGGAACCCCAGTTCATTCCCCGGCTGCGGATCCTCACAGAGGGCGGCATGCCGCATTCAGGGCATTTTGGTAAATCGTTCACCACGAAAACCCCTCTGGCAGATCGGCGATGCGGACACCATTAAGCGCCGTCAAAACTGGGATGGTCAGCATAAAACCTTTGGTCACAAACACGCTCACCACATCCCCAACGGTGATGTCTTCCTGAGCGATATATCCGCCACCTGGGCCGCGAGTAGAAACCACCAGACCGGCCCTGCGCAGACTGGCAAAAAGCAGTTCAAGGTATGACGTAGACAGGTTGGTCGATTCTTTCAGCCTTTCCAGCGATACCGGTTCACCAGACTGAATTGCAAGGAGCTGGTGTAAGGCCACCACGGCGGCCGATGCTTTTTTCATGGACATCAGATATCGCCTCCGCTCAGAGCCTGAAGCATGTCTTTGTGGCGACGCAGCTCGCGAACGGCACCCTGAAGTCGCTGCAGTTTCGATAGCTTCGCTTTGGTGCGGCGGATTTCGGTCGCGATATAATGGGATGACGGGATAAGCAGGTCATCCGGACGGCTGACAAACACCGGGATGTTCTGAATAATCTCAGCGGTGGATGTGCTGGCCGGCACCGCGGCTTTTTCGCTGACCTCTGGCGCTGGATCCTGCTGATCGGGTTTAGTTGTCATTTCACCCGCCAGGCTCCAGGTGATGTTTTTCCCGTCCACATGGCGCAGGACCAGACCGTCCTTGCACATTGCGCCCAGCGATGCATTCAGGGCTCGCGGGCTTTTACCCAGCTTTTCTGCGATCTGGTTGGCGCTCATAGCCCCCTGCCCTTGCATTGCTGACAGCACCTTATCCACCAGCGGTGATACCTGCTTTGGTCTGATACGCTTCGGCTTCTGATCTTTAGCGGTACCGACTGACCATGTCCCACTGAAGAAATAACACAAGCCCTGCTCTTCATGCTCGCGCAGCATGCTCAGCGCTTCTACAGGGTCGATATCCAGGCGGGCGGCAATCTCACGGTAAGAGGCTTTGCCCATGGCTTTCAGTGCATCCAGTACGGTTTCCATAAAAACTCCTCCAGTCATATTTTCAGTCTGATACGCGGAATCCCGAGAGATCCCCCGCTCTGTAGTCAGTATTTTGATAGCTGTTTTGTTGAACACCCTGACCGCCAGCCAGATTTACCGGGCTAAGTTTCAGGACCAGCTCATCCCATTTCTCACGTAGCTTTTCTGGGCACAGAACGTTTTTGATCCAGAATTTGTCTTCCTGAACACGCTTGAACATGTCGCATATCTGCCGGTGCGTTCTGCCGTCGATGGTCCGCATCAGACGAATGTCGTTAGCCCACGCATCCCAGTTTGGCTCTTTTGGACGGGTAACTTCTCCGTCTGTCTCAGCCGCTTTCTCATAGAGTTTTCGAATACGGTTGAAAATCCACTCTGCGCATTGATGATCTTCTGGCGTTCCCCACTTCCCTTTTCGGGTAGGTGGAGACAATTTTTCCTGGTCTGAGGATTCGCCAGAATTCTCAGACGTTAAGATCTCTTTTAATGACGGATCAGATCTTAATGACGGATCGGGGGCAATTTTTGGGGGGGTTAAATCGCCTGTTTCACCAATTTTTGACCCCTCAAAATTTGACCCGTCAAAATTTACCCCCTTATTTTCAGGGTTTGAGGGGGCATTATTTGAGGGGTTAAAAATTACCCCCTTCCCTTCCTGACCAACTGGCAAGCACCGTGAACCCTTCTTTTTCGCTCTTTTCTCTTTAATCTTTTTTCGCCCCAACGCAGCAGCGGTTTCCAGTTTTTCAATGTTGATCTGGTAGATGTTCGTTAAATTTCTACCGCCTACCTTGCGCTCAATTTTCGTAATCCAACCACCGCTTACCAGCTCAGCCAGCGCATTTTTGATGGTGGTTTCGCTCTTTGCCCCAATCTCAATCTGGAGCGTTTCAATTGCAGGCCAGGAGATGCCTTCAGCATTGCTGTAGTCGGCAATACGGGCCATCAGCGCAACACGGGATATACCAAGCCCCGCCTGTGCGCATCCTTCCCAAACAAGACCGTGTAACTTGCTGCTCACGACTTCACCTCGGTGAACTTAATTTCAAACTCACGGCGCCCTGTTTCACTGACGCCGGTGTACCCCTCCCGGCGATATGACACGCGGAGCTGGGATGCACGCAAAACTGTGACCATGCGCCCGCGTTCGTCGCGGTATTGCTTCCCTGGAATGATTTCACCGCGGCGGTCTACTGTTTCCTGTGCGGGTCGGTTCTTCATCGCATTTTTCATACGCTCAGCGAGTGCGCTCGCTAATTCCTGAGAAGTACGCATAGCTGCCTCCAGACTGTTATGCTGCGCGATGGCAGTGCATGATTTGGACTTTCACGCCAGCCAGCTGTGCCAGCGCGTCAATCGCTTCCAGACTCTCGCGCCGGATCACCGGTTGCGGTTTGCCGGTAAAGACCGCATTGGTGGCTTCGATACACTCTTTGTTAACCTTCGCCGCCCGATAGTGCATGCAGTCCTTCTGCGCCAGTTCTTTATCCATTGCGGTACGGATGGCATAGCTCAGCGCTTCCGCCTGCTTAAGGTAGTTAGGGGTGTCATTGCGGAACGCACGCTGAATAATCTGCTTGTTGTTGTGCAGTCGGCGTGCGTACTCATCCGGATCCGACACGTCATCAAGTGACTGAAGCAGATCACCGAAATGATGCGGGGTTATCAGCTGCGTGACCGTCTTCCAGCCCTTTTCCTGAGCCCACGACTCCAGCTCACATGCCAGTTTTTTGATTTCCATCACTCAGACTCCTTTGAGGCTTTAGGGTTATCTTTGTGCTCATACAAAACTGAGTCGTACTTCAATGCACCACCCGTTATCTTTTCTAGTCGCGCGGCTCGTCGTTCGGGGACTAATTCCCCCCACTCACTGACAGAGGATCGAGCGATGTTGAGAGCTCTCGCCACATTGGCCTTTTTCCCAAAGTGTTTTATTACATCTTCGGTTTTCATTGGGTTCTCCTTGGTAAGTTTTCCTAACTTTATATGTTAAGGAAACAAGAGTCAATGCGCGTTAGGATTTCCGAACTATGAAAACGATCGGTCAGCGAATTAAAGAGCGGCGTTCCGCCTTGAAATATACCCAGCGAAGCCTAGGTAAGCAGGCTGGGGTTGCCCATGTCACAATCTCTCAGTGGGAACGTGATGAAACCTCACCGCGAGGCGATAATTTATTCAAGCTTGCTGCAGCACTGAATGTAGAGCCTGGCTGGATCATTAAGGGAGATGAGGGGTATGAACCGGCACCAGCTGAATCATATCGAAAATTGTCACCTCAGCAGCTTCAGCTGCTTGACCTCTTCGAAAAACTGCCAACATCAGAGAAAGAGCAACACATCATTAATTTGCGGGACAAGGTCAAGGACTATGATGAAACGTTCAATGACCTCATAAAAACCAAAAGCAAAGAAGAAATCCTGCAGATCCTCAAAAATCTCGACATCAAATAATTTACTCCATCGAAGGCCGCTCCAGTAGCGGTCTTTTCGCATTTTACGCGCCCCTCATGTTAGGTTTTGCTAAATTTAAACTTGACGTTTTGTTAGGTTTAAATAACAATCAGCGTTATCAAAACTTAACAGCAGTAATCAGTAAACGTTCCGCCTACCCGGCGATAAGGGTGA
>Ga0308157_10003211_pt1 | contig 24356 bp, 18 predicted proteins | sample PhyBR1_FD_201035 | JGI IMG/M metagenome (GOLD analysis project Ga0308157, IMG submission 201035) | Phyllosphere microbial communities from UC Gill Tract Community Farm, Albany, California, United States - DLSLB.R1 | ecosystem: Host-associated > Plants > Phyllosphere > Unclassified | place: USA...
ATCGAAGATGTGGTGGTGGTTGATACCGCGGATGCATTGTTGGTGACCACCAAGGAGCATGCGCAGAAGGTGAAGCAGACCGTGGAAGCGCTAAAAGCTGACGGAGCCACCGAGGTCCTATAGCGCATCGCGCCAACGGGTCATGCAACGGAAAATCGTTGTATGACCCGTTTTTTTATTTGTGTGACCTCGACGCAATCTTAACTGTGATGCGAATTATCCAAGTGCGTATGACCTGATCTTTTGCGTCAAAATCAGCGCCTTTTTGTACCAACCAATTGGCCAAACACCGACAGTGTGTTGATAGGTTGGAAGACATGACTACGGCCAAGATGAACGACGAGTTATCCAAAACCGAAAGTAGTTCTCCGTCTGGAACGCCACCGCCAGCGGAGAAAACAAGAATCAACAAGGTGGTGTTTTTCGGCTCGGCACTTTCGGTGCTGGCCATTGCCCTCTGGGCGATGCTTGACCGCGAATCGGCGAGCACCGTCATCACTACTATGGTGACCTGGATCGGCAAAAACTTCGGCTGGTACTACACCCTGATCGTTGTCACGGTGCTGATCTTCGTGGTGGGCATCGCGATCTCCAAGGTGGGTAAGACCCGTCTGGGGCCGGATCATTCACGTCCCACCTTCAACATGTTCACTTGGGCGGCGATGCTTTTTGCCGCCGGCATCGGCATCGATCTGATGTTCTTTTCGGTCTCCGAACCAGTCACACAGTATTTGGCACCACCTGCCATCGAGGGCTCCACAGTTGAAGCGGCTCGGCAAGCGATGGCCTGGACGCTGTTCCACTATGGGCTGCTCGGCTGGGGTCTGTACGCGCTGATCGGTCTGGCGCTGGGGTATTTCGCTTACCGCCACAATCTGCCCCTATCAATCCGCTCGGCGCTCTACCCAATTTTGGGCAAACGCACCGAAGGCTGGGTGGGGCACACCGTAGATATTGCCGCGATGCTCGGCACGATCTTCGGTATTGCCACGTCGCTGGGTATTGGCGTGGCACAGCTGAATTACGGACTGAACTTCATGTTCGATATCCCGGAAAACCGCTCCTGGCAGATCATCCTGATCGTCATTGCGGTGATTATGGCCACCGTTTCGGTGCTGACCGGTGTGGAGAAGGGGATTCGCCGCCTCTCGGAGCTGAACGTTCTGCTGTGCATCGCACTGATGCTCTTTGTGCTGGTCACCGGTTCTACCGCATACCTCTTTGACGGCATCGTGAACAATATCGGCGACAGCATCTCGATGTTCCCCTCCATGGCGCTGGATACCTTCGCCTACGAACGCCCCGATGAATGGCTGAACGGTTGGACGCTGTTCTTCTGGGCTTGGTGGATTGCGTGGGCACCATTTGTTGGTTTGTTCCTCGCCCGGATCTCGCGTGGCCGCACTATTCGTCAGTTTGTTGTTGCCGTGCTGGTTGTTCCTTTTGCCTTCATCCTGCTGTGGATTTCGATCTTCGGCAACAGCGCACTGGAACTGGTCCGCTCGGGCAATACCGCCTTTGGCGAGGTAGCGATGAATACCCCGGAGCGGGCTTTCTACTCGATGCTGGAGCAGATGCCTTTTGCTCCGGTCACCGCCGCGATCGCCACCTTCACCGGGTTGCTGTTTTATGTCACCAGTGCCGACTCCGGAGCGTTGGTGATGGCTAACTTCACCTCGCACCTCAAAGACCCACAATCCGATGGCTCCAAGCCGGTGAGACTGTTCTGGTCCGTGGCCACCGGCCTACTGACTTTGGGCATGCTCTTTGTAGATGGGGTGCCCACCTTGCAAGGTGCCACGGTGATTATGGGATTGCCATTCTCCTTCGTGCTGGTGCTGATCATGCTGGGATTGTTCAAATCCTTACGCATGGAGAACGCACTGGCCGACAGTTACCAGAACAACATGCACAAGGTGCTTACCAGCCGAATGGGATCCACCTCGGATCGGCGCAACTGGAAACAGCGCATGACGCGTGCGATGACTTACCCAGGACACCGAGCCACCAAACGCTTCTTGGGCGAGACCGCACTGCCTGCCCTGCAGGAAGTCAGCGAGGAGTTCACCGTTCGCGGTGCACAAGTCAGCTTGGATATTGAACCGGTAGAACATCTGAAATTGAACTCGCTGGATCTGGTGGTAGCCACTGGGGAGGAGCGCCCCTTCAAATACCAGGTTTATCCGGTACAGCTGCAGATCCCGAGCTTTGCCCGCGTCTCCTCTGAGAAGAATGTGTACTACCGCGTTGAAGTCTTCTCCCAAGAAGGTAGCCACGGTTATGACCTGATGGGCTTGACCAAAGAACAACTGATCTGCGACGTACTGGACCAGTACGAAGCGCACCTGGTCTTCCTTGAAGCCCAGACCGAATTGGCCGCACCGAGCCAGATCAACGCCAGTGGGGCATCCAAAACTCACTGGGAATCCGATTTTGAAACGACACCGAAAGAGGAAGCATGAGTTTTCCACGCAATGAAAATCCGCGCCTGCACAGTGGCGCGACCCTATTTATCAACGGCGAATTTCAGTCAGCAGCTAGCGGTGAGACACGAACTATCAAGTGCCCTGCCAATGGCATCGAAGTTGCCAGTGTTTCCGAAGCTGCACAAGAAGATTCAGAACGCGCCATCAAGGCCGCTCGTGACTCCTTCGACGCAGGTGTCTGGTCCCAGGTTCCAGCAGGGCAGCGCGGCGACTTCCTGCTCCAGGTTGCCGATCGGTTAGTAGAGCGCAAGGCAGAATTTGCGCTGGCCGAAACGCTGGACACCGGCAAGCGCCTGGTTGAATCCGAAATCGACATGGATGACATCACTGCCTGTTTCCGTTACTTCGGCAAGCTCGCCGGAGCGGACGCGGGCCGACTGGTGGACGCGGGGGATGCCAACGTCCTGAGCCGTATCGCCTACGAACCAGTAGGCGTGGCCGCCATGATCACCCCTTGGAACTACCCATTGCTCCAAGCAGCATGGAAGATCGCCCCAGCCATTGCCGCTGGTTGTTCCTTTGTACTTAAACCCGCAGAGCTCAGCCCTTCCACAGCCATCTTGATGATGGAAATTCTCGATGAGTTGGGTCTGCCAGCAGGTGTGGCCAACCTGGTCACCGGTACCGGCGTGAGTGCCGGCGCCATTCTCTCCGAGCACCGCGACGTGGATCTGCTCTCCTTCACCGGCGGGCTAGTAACCGGTCGCAAGGTGGCCGCCGCGGCCGCTGGCACCGTGAAGAAGGTGGCCCTGGAACTGGGCGGAAAGAACCCGAACGTCATTTTTGCCGACGCAGACTTCGACGCTGCAGTGGATAACGCACTGAACGCAGCCTTTGTGCACTCCGGACAGGTGTGCTCGGCCGGTGCACGACTGGTGGTGGAGGAATCCATCGCAGAAAAGTTTGTTGACGAGCTGGTGCGTCGCACCAAGAACATCAAGATCGGCGGCCCCTTCGATGAGCAGGCCGAAACCGGCGCACTCATTTCCGAAGATCACCTGGCCAAGGTGGATGCCTATGTTCAGGCAGGCATCGCTGAAGGTGTGCGCGTACGCTGCGGTGGTCGTCGAGCCAGCGCAGAAGATGGTGCAGGACTTGAAGCCGGAAGCTTCTACCTACCCACCGTGCTGGATCAGGTGAAGCGAGGCATGTCGGTCGTTATTGATGAGGCCTTCGGCCCGGTAGTGACCGTGGAAACCTTCAGCACCGAAGAAGAAGCGGTGGCCATCGCCAATGACACTGACTACGGTCTGGCTGGCGCGGTGTGGTCTCAGGACGCCTCCAAGACTCAGCGCATTGCCGCCAAATTGCGTCACGGCACGATTTGGATCAACGATTTCCACCCATACCTGCCTCAGGCAGAGTGGGGCGGCTTTGGCCAGTCGGGTGTGGGCCGCGAGTTAGGTCCTACCGGATTGGGCGAATACCAAGAAGCAAAGCACATTTACCAGAACCTGGCACCACAGGTCACCGGATGGTTCAAGTAAGGAGCAAGATGAAGCAGGAATTCGACTACATCGTCATTGGTGGTGGCTCCGCCGGAGCCGCCGTGGCAGCACGCTTGAGCGAAGACCCTTCGGTTCAGGTTGCGCTCGTAGAAGCTGGCCCGGATGATCGCAAATACGACGAGGTGCTCCAGCTCGATCGTTGGATGGAACTACTTGAATCCGGCCTTGACTGGGATTACCCCATCGAGGAACAGGAAAACGGCAACTCGTTCATGCGCCACGCTCGGGCCAAGGTGATGGGTGGCTGTTCAAGCCACAACTCGTGCATCGCTTTCTGGGCGCCGCGCGAGGACATCGACGAGTGGGAATCCAAATTCGGTGCCACCGGCTGGAACTCGCAAATGGCCTACCGCCTTTACAAGCAGTTGGAAACCAACGAGGACGCCGGCCCAGAAGCACCGCACCACGGTGACTCGGGTCCGGTGAAGCTGATGAACGTGCCAGCCAACGATCCGTGCGGCGTAGCACTGCTGGACGCCTGCGAGCAGGCCGGGATCCCACGCGCCAAATTCAACAACAACCAAACGGTGATCAACGGAGCGAACTTCTTCCAGATCAACCGCCGCACCGACGGAACTCGTTCCTCCTCCTCGGTCTCCTATATCCACCCGATCTTGGAACGCGAGAACTTCACGGTCCTGACCGGGTTGCAGGCCAAGAAGCTGAACTTTGATGAGAACAAGCACTGCACCGGCGTGGACGTGGCTAACGGAGCATTTGGCCGCACCACCACGTTGAGCGCTCGCCGTGAGGTTGTGCTCAGCGCTGGCGCTATCGACTCGCCGAAGCTGTTGATGCTCTCGGGCATTGGCCCGGCCGAGCATCTGAAGTCCGTCGGTGTTGAGGTGCTGGTTGATGCGCCGGGCGTTGGCGAACACCTGCAGGATCACCCAGAAGGTGTGATCCAGTGGGAAGCGAAGCAGCCTATGCCAGAATCTTCTACCCAGTGGTGGGAGATCGGCATCTTCACCCCGACTGAAGAAGGCTTGGACCGTCCGGATCTGATGATGCACTACGGTTCGGTGCCTTTTGATATGCACACCCTGCGTCAGGGCTATCCAACGGGGGAGAACACTTTCTGCCTGACCCCGAACGTCACCCACGCCAAGTCGCGCGGTACCGTTCGACTGCGCAGCAGCGACTTCCGTGACAAGCCAAAGGTGGATCCTCGCTACTTCACCGATGAGCAGGGTCATGATGCCCGCGTGATGATTGCCGGTATCCGCAAGGCGCGCGACATTGTTGCCCAGTCGCCGATGGCACAGTGGGCCGGCGAAGAGCAGTTCCCGGGCCAGCAGACGCAGAGCGATGAGGAAATCTTCGACTACATCAAGCGCACCCACAACACCGTGTACCACCCAGCGGGAACCGTGCGCATGGGTGCTGTGGAAGATGACATGAGCCCACTTGATCCTCAGCTGAAGGTTAAGGGCGTGAGTGGTCTGCGTGTAGCAGATGCCTCGGTGATGCCCGAATTGGTCACTGTGAATCCGAACATCACCGTGATGATGATCGGTGAGCGTTGTGCCGAGCTGATCCGCGAAAGCTAGGGGAAAAATCCAAGGTGGTGCCTATCGGTAGACCGGTGGGTGCCACCTTTTTTCTGGCCTGAACTGTTTCGCGTGATGGCCAAACATTACGAAAAAATGTTAACTGCGGCTGTTGGACGAGTATGTTCGAAGGGTGTCCACCGTGAATGATTATGACAATGTTGCTTCCGTCAGTGCCTTCACCCTGCCGTTAATCGATCAGCTGATCGCATTTCGGCGGGAACTGCACCGTAATCCGGAACTGTCCTTCGCGGAGCACCAAACCACTGAACGCATCCTCGAAGCGCTGCGCGCTGCCGGGCTTGAGCCACAGCCAATGGAAGCCACGGGTGCCTTTGTTGACATTGGTCAAGGCCCGATCAGAATCGCCTTCCGCGCTGATATCGATGCCTTGCCGGTGGTTGAAGAAACCAACCTTGACTACGCTTCGCTGGTTGAAGGAGTGGCTCACGCCTGTGGACACGACATTCATACCACCGTCATGCTCGGCGTGGCCCTGTCCCTAGCCAAGCTCGAGAAGCAGGGACAGCTTCAGGGCCGGGTCCGTGTCATTTTCCAACCAGCTGAAGAGAAGCTTCCCGGCGGGGCCCTGTCGGTAATCGAACAAGGACTGCTTGACGAGGTTCCACGCGTGCTGGCCCTGCACTGTGATCCACGCATTGATGCGGGCCATATCGGTACGCGCATCGGTGCGATTACCTCTGCAAGCGACACCATCCGCATTGAGGTCAACGGTCGCGGGGGACATACTTCGCGCCCGCATCTGACCGAAGACATCGTTTTTGCGATGAGCCAGATAGCCACCCAGGTCCCGGCCGTGCTGGGGCGCAAGGTTGATGTTCGCTCTGCCGTCTCCGTAGTTTGGGGCCAGATCCATGCCGGCAGTGCACCGAATGCGATTCCTGCCACCGGTTACTTGGCAGGCACCATGCGCTGTCTGGATGGGGATATTTGGTACGAAGCGGGCGAGCTGTTGGATAACGCAGTTCGTCAGGTAGCCGCCCCTTATGGTGTGGAGATCAAACTGCAGCACACTCGTGGTGTTCCTCCGGTGGTTAACGCCCCGGCTGAAACCGCATTGATTGAAGAAGCTGCTCGCCGCGAGTTTGGCGCAGATGCCATCGAGCTGACCCCGCAGTCCATGGGCGGGGAAGATTTCGCGTGGATGACCCAGAAAGTTCCCGGGGCCATGTTGCGTCTAGGGACGCGCACCCCAGGCGGTAAGACCTACGACCTGCATCGCGGGGACTACATTCCCGACGAATCATGCATTGGCGTCGGTGTGCGTATCATGACGGCGGCTGCCGTGCAGGCCGTTCGAGAGGCTAACGCCAAGTAGTACGTTGGTCACAGTTGGCACAAAACTTTTTAACAACTCTTTGACAGTTTGTGAAATCACTCAGTGACTTGGGCGTTGACGTTAAGCGCTTGCCGTTTTGAAGCCACTTAGTTATCTGTTTGTAATCTTTGTCGTCTTTACCTGTGACATATCTCCGATAGGCTATGGAAACGATGGGAATGCTACGGCATTTGGGGCGTTCGAATCAGTCCTGGATTGAGGCTGGTTAACCTGGGCGACTGGTGTCTTTCATCCCCTACGATCTCGCACCGACTTTGGAGGAACTAATGCGCTTCGTTTCGCGCAAGACCGGCGTGGCTGCAGCTATGCTCGGCATTTCGGCATTGGCACTGAGCGCCTGCGGCGCTGCACCGGAAGAGTCCAGCTCAGCTGGCAAGTACCCGGACTACGTTGGCTGCATCGTTTCGGACTCCGGTGGATTCGATGACCAGTCCTTCAATGAGTCCTCCTACCGTGGTTTGACCAAGGCAGAAAAAGACTTGGGCATCAACATCAAGAAGGCAGAGTCCAAGTCCAACGCAGACTTCGCCTCGAACCTTCAGGGTATGACCACAGCGAACTGCAGCTTGACCATTACCGTGGGGTTCTTGCTGGCTGACGCTACGGCTGATGCAGCGGCTAAGAACCCAGACGCTCACTTCGCTATCGTCGATAACCAGTACGAGAAGCCAATCGATAACGTCAAGCCAATCATCTACAACACGGCTCAGGCAGCCTACCTGGCAGGATACGCAGCAGCAGCTTCGTCTGAGACCGGCACCGTCGCAACCTTCGGTGGCATGCAGATTCCAACCGTGACCATCTTCATGGACGGCTTTGCTGACGGCGTCGCCAAGTTCAACGAAGACAAGGGCAAGAACGTCAAGCTGCTGGGCTGGGACAAGAAGAAGCAGAACGGTACCTTCTCCGGTGACTTCGAAAAGCAGGATAAGGGCAAGCAGATCACCAAGAACTTCATCGCTTCAGGCGCTGACGTGATCATGCCTGTTGCCGGTCCAGTGGGCAAGGGTGCTGGCTCTGCAGTAGCCGACGCCAACAAGGGCGGCGAGAAGGCCAAGCTGATCTGGGTTGACTCCGATGGCTACCTGACAGCACCTGACTACAAGGACTACATGCTGACCTCGGTCATCAAGACTATGGACACAGCTGTTGAAGATGTCATCAAGGCCGACGCTGAGGGTAAGTTCGACGCCACTCCATACGTTGGCACCCTGGAAAACGGTGGCGTGGCTTTGGCCCCGTTCCACGACTTCGACTCCAGCGTAAGTGAAGACACCAAGAAGGAGATCGAAGAGCTGAAGGCTCAGATCATCTCTGGTGACCTCAAGGTCGAATCGGCTGCAAGCCCTAAGTAGGTACCTAAACCCATACAGCGCGTCACCCCTTGCCAATACCCGGCGAGTCGGTGACGCGCTTTATGAGTGCCTAGAGGCCAAACCGGCCAATTACCTCGCACAACGAACTATGAAGATGGTGGAATCGTGAAACTCGAACTACGGGGAATCTCGAAAGCCTTCGGTTCTTTCTACGCCAATAAGAACATTGACCTCTTGGTTGATGACGCCCAGATTCACTGTCTGCTCGGCGAAAACGGTGCTGGAAAATCCACGCTTATGAACGTGCTCTACGGTCTGTACCAGCCGACCGAGGGCGAAATCCTGCTTGATGGCAAACCTGTCGAGTTCTCTGGCCCAGGCGATGCCATGGCCGCCGGTATCGGCATGGTGCACCAGCACTTCATGCTCGTTCCGGTGTTCACCGTGGCTGAAAACATTGCCTTGGGCGCCGAAACCACCAAAGCCGGCGGTGTGCTGGACCTCCAGGACACCCGCAAGAAGATCCGTGAAATCTCTGACCGTTACAGTTTTGATGTTGATCCGGATGCAATCGTCGAGGATCTACCTGTTGGTGTTCAGCAGCGTGTAGAAATCATCAAGGCCCTGGTACGCGAGGCCAAGATTTTGATCCTTGACGAGCCAACCGCGGTGTTGACCCCGCAGGAAACTGACGAGCTGCTCGAAATCATGCGCCAGCTCAAGGCCAATGGCACTTCCATCGTCTTCATCTCGCACAAGCTGCGTGAAGTGCGCGCCGTCTCGGATGTCATCACCGTGATCCGCCGCGGCGAAGTCATCGACTCGGTTTCACCAGAATCATCCACCACTGAACTGGCCAACCTGATGGTGGGTCGCGCCGTGGAGCTGAACCTGAACAAAGCGGCAGCCACCCCGGGCGAAGCCGTTCTGCAGGTCAATGACCTCACCGTGATTGATCCATCCGGTGCCATCACTTTGAACGCGGTCAGCTTCGAAATTCACGAAGGTGAAATTTTGGCGGTTGCCGGTGTTCAGGGCAACGGCCAGACCGAACTGACCGAAGCCATCTTGGGCACCCAGCCGGTCACCGCCGGATCGGTTAAGTTGGCCGGCGAAGAACTGGTCGGCAAATCAGTCAAGCAAGTTCTGCGCTCAGGCGTTGGCTTTGTTCCCGAAGACCGTTCGGTCCATGGTTTGGTCACCCAGTTCTCCATCGAAGAGAACCTGGTTTTGGATCTATATGACCGTGCACCTTTTGGCAAGGGCATCTCGATGAATCTGGGGGCGATTAAGAAAAACGCATCCCAGCAGATCAAAGACTTTGACGTGCGTACCGATAACGCACTGAACCCAGCATCTAGCCTCTCGGGTGGTAACCAGCAGAAGGTTGTGATGGCTCGTGAGCTTTCCCGCGACCTGAAACTCTTCATTGCTTCGCAGCCGACCCGTGGCGTGGACGTGGGATCCATCGAGTTCCTGCACCGCCGCATTGTTGCCGAACGCGATAAGGGCACCCCGGTTATGATCGTCTCCACCGAGCTGGACGAGGTCATGGAACTGGCTGACCGCATCGCGGTGCTCTATAAGGGCAAGATCAACGGAATCGTTCCGGGCAATACTTCTCGTGAAGTGCTCGGTCTGATGATGGCCGGAGTCAGCGCCGAAGAAGCTGCGGCACAAGCAGAATTTACTAAGTCCGATAACGAACCCGTTGAAGCAGTACCAACGAGTGAACGTAGCGAGCACCAGGAAGGAGAAGGCCAGTGAGCGAAACAAAATCACCGGTCATTCCCGACTCCGAGAAACCGGGCAACGACCTGTTTAAGCAAATCACCCAAGGTCCTGGACTAGTTTCAGTGCTCGGCGTGGTGGTTGCACTGGTCATCGGCGGCCTGCTGATCGCCGTCACCGATCAGAAAGTCGCAGAAACCGCCGGGTACCTCTTTGCCCGACCAACGGACTTCTTCTCCGAACTTTGGCGCGCAGCCACCGAAAGCTACGTGGCGCTGTTCAACGGTGCCATCTACAACTCCAACCAAGGCTTTAAGCCATTCTTGGAGACCCTAGCCGTTTCCACCCCACTGATTTGTGCAGGCCTGGGTGTGGCTGTGGCATTCCGTGCTGGCCTATTCAACATTGGTGCCCAGGGTCAGATCCTCATCGGCTCGATCTTGGCTGCCTACGTCGGTTTCGCTTGGCACTTGCCAGTAGTGTTGCACCTGCTGTTGGTGGTCGGCTTCGGCCTGATCGGTGGCGCAATTTGGGGCGGCCTAGTCGGTTTGCTCAAAGCCAAGACCGGGGCCCACGAAGTGATCCTGACGATCATGTTCAACTACGTGGCGCTGTACTTCATTGACTTCTTGATGAACACCACTGCGTTTCGTCGTCCAGGGGAGACCAACCCGATTTCCCCGATTCTTGACTCCACCGCAACCTTCCCAGCCCTGCCAGGCTCCCGCCTGCATCTAGGCTTTGTCATGGCGGTGCTACTGGTCATCTTCGTTTCGTGGATGTTCAAGCGCTCCACCATTGGATTTGAATTCCGCGCTGTGGGACATAACCCTGAAGCGGCAAAGACTGCAGGCATCAACGTTGCTCGAAGCACCATTATTGCGATGGCAATGGCCGGCGCTTTGGCTGGTGCTGCCGGTGTAGCCCAGGTGGCTGGTACCGAGAAGGTACTCACCAGTGGTATCGCAGGGTCTTTGGGCTTCGATGCGATCACCGTGGCACTGTTGGGCCGTTCAACTCCGTGGGGTACCTTCTTTGCTGGTCTGCTCTTCGGTGCGTTCCAGGCCGGTGCGGTGAATATGCAGATCACCACCGGTACCCCAATTGACATTGTTTCTGTGGTGCAGTCCCTGATCGTTCTGTTCATCGCTGCTCCACCACTGGTCAAGGCGATCTTCGGCATGAACCGCAAGAAGAAGCGCAATGCAAAGCTCGAAACTACCCAGGCAGGTGCCAAGTGACCGCTTCTACCTTGCAACCGGCAATCAACGTATTGCCCAGTAAGAAGACTCCAATCATCTTGTCAGCAATTGCTGTCATCGTGTTCTTCTGCTTTGGACTGCTGGGCAATAGCGACAGCGCCCACTTCCAACTCAACAGTGCCGGCGATGCGTTTAAGCTTCCCGAGCTAGTCTTCCCTGGCAAAGCCAGCAATATTGTCATTGGGCTGCTGCTCATTGGTGTCGCTGTTTACTCATGGCTTCAGCGCAAAAAGAACAAGACCGTAGCAACGTGGATGATCGCCATTGCAGCGATCCTTTTTGTGCTCTCATTCTTGATCTGGGTTGTCGCCGGGGCAGACATCACCACCATCTCGCTGGCCAGCTTGCTCGCTGGTGCCGTAGTGCTGGCCGTGCCGTTGGTCTTCGGCTCGCTTTCGGGCGTACTGTGCGAACGCGCCGGCGTAGTCAACATTGCGATTGAAGGTCAGTTGCTGGGCGGTGCCTTTACCGCAGCGCTGGTCTCCTCGCTGACTAAAAACGCTTTCGCGGGTCTGATTGCCGCCGGTATTGCCGGCGCGTTGGTATCGCTGATTCTGGCGCTGTTCTCCATCAAGTACGTGGTCAACCAGATCATTGTCGGTGTGGTGCTCAACGTTTTGGTTTCCGGTATCACCGGCTTCCTCTTCACCACCGTGATGCAGGAAGATCCAGAACTATACAACAAGCCAGTTCACCTGCCAGTGATCGATATTCCAGGGCTGTCCGCGATCCCAGTGATCGGCCCAATTCTGTTCAAGCAGTCGGTCATCGGCTACCTGATGTACCTGGCAGTATTCATCGTTTGGTTCGGTTTGTTCAAGACCAAATGGGGACTGCGCGTGCGCGCCGTGGGTGAACACCCGAAGGCCGCAGACACCTTGGGCATCAAGGTGAACCGCACCCGATTCTGGAACGTAACCCTGGGCGGAATTGTCGCTGGTATTGGCGGCTCCTTCTTCACCCTGGTGGCCATTGACTCCTTCACCAAGGAAATCTCCGGCGGTCGCGGCTTCATCGCCCTGGCTGCAGTGATCTTTGGTCGCTGGAACCCGATCGGTGCCTTCTTGGCTGCTTTGCTCTTCGGCTTTGCCGATAACCTGCAGGTCATCTTGACCATCATTGGTACTCCGGTGCCGAGCCAGTTCATGGCCATGATGCCTTACCTGGTCACCATCTTCGCAGTGGCTGGTCTGGTGGGACGCTCTCGCGGACCAGCGGCAGCCGGCGAACCGTACGTGAAGGAATAACCGGTACATATGACTACCAACACCGCGCCGTGGTCGCAGCTTGAAGCTGCTGCCGCGGCCGCGCTGTCTAAAGCCTATGCACCCTACTCGAAGTTCCGGGTAGGGTCCGCGGCTCTGACCAGCGACGGTCGCACCATCTCCGGCTGCAATGTCGAAAACGCCGCCTACGGTGTCACCCTGTGCGCTGAATGCGCCATGGTCGGAGAACTCTTCGCCACCGGCGGAGGCACCTTGGAATACTTTGTGTGCTTCGGGCAGCTCGAAGAGAACGCACTGGAGCTCATCACCCCCTGCGGGCGCTGTCGCCAAATCCTCTTTGAACACCGTGGAGCAGACCTGAGAATCAAAACCGCTCGCGGCATCGTGGGGATCGAAGATCTCTTGCCCGATGCCTTTGGCCCACAAAACCTCAACGTTTAGTAACGAGCAACACGAGAACGAAAGGTGCCTAGTATGGCGACCGAACCATTCAGTGCAGTTGAAGTCATCCGTGCTAAGCGCGACGGGGCTGTGCTCAGCGACGAGATGATCGACTGGACCATCGATGCCTACACCCGTGGGGTCATTGCTGAAGAACAGATGTCGGCACTAAACATGGCGATCTTCTTCCAAGGCATGAACCGCTCAGAAATTTCTCGCTGGACCACTGCGATGATCAACTCCGGTGAACGCATGGACTTCTCGTCTTTGGCTGCCCCACATGGTCAGAAGCTTCCCACGACGGACAAGCACTCCACCGGCGGGGTGGGGGACAAGATCACCTTGCCACTGGCCCCATTGGTCGCCAGCTTTGGTGTAGCCGTTCCGCAGCTCTCGGGCCGAGGGCTGGGCCACACCGGAGGCACCCTGGACAAACTTGAAGCCATCCCGGGCTGGCGCGCCAACCTGTCCAACGAGGAGCTGTTCTCCCAGCTTTCAAATGTCGGTGCGGTCATCTGTGCAGCTGGCGCGGGTCTTGCTCCAGCCGATAAGAAGCTCTACGCCTTGCGTGACGTGACCGCGACCGTTGAAGCGATTCCACTGATTGCCTCCTCGATCATGAGCAAGAAGATCGCTGAAGGCACCGGCTCACTGGTACTGGACGTGAAGGTTGGCTCTGGCGCCTTCATGAAAGATGAGGTCATGGCTCGTGAATTGGCTGAGACCATGGTGAACCTTGGTACTGATGCCGGGGTGAACACGGTCGCATTGCTCACCAACATGGAAACACCCTTGGGCCTGACCGCAGGTAACGCCATCGAGGTCGAAGAGTCGGTAGAAGTTCTTGCCGGCGGTGGACCAGAGGACGTTGTGGAGCTCACCGTTGCGTTGGCAGTGGAGATGCTCGCCGGTGCCGGCGTCCACGACGTTGATGTGCGCGCCGCATTGCAGAACGGGCGCGCTATGGACAGCTGGCGCGCCATGATCAAGGCCCAAGGTGGCGACCCGGATGCTGCGTTGCCGGTAGCCAAAGAATCGCACACCGTTGTGGCTCAAGCCGAGGGTGTACTGGTCAAGCTCGATGCGATGGATATTGGTTTGGCTGCGTGGACCCTCGGCGCAGGTCGTGCTCGGAAGGAAGATAGCGTCCAAGCCGGTGCCGGTGTTCGTATGCATGTGAAGCCAGGAGCGTTGGTCCGCCGTGGCCAGCCGATCGCTACCTTGCTCACCGATACTCCGGAAAAAATGGCTCGTGCTATCGAGCTAGTGGAGCATGCCATCATCATTGGCTCGGAAGACGACCGTCCCGATATGCGACTGATCATGGATCGAATCGCCGCAAGCTAAGCGACATCGGCACGCCTACCAAGAGCTGGGAACCTTTCAACGGGTTCCCAGCTCTTTGGCTTCCACACAGAATTTTACGTTCATGAAATCGCCTGATGGCAACCTTGGCTGGGCTGGGAACTATTTACCGGTCGCTATTCGTTGATCAGTTGTCTCCTACCTAGGTAGCGGGTGGAAGAAGTCCACATTGACGCACGAGTATGATGCGAACCTGCAGATTCTCGAGCGAAAATGAGGTAGTGGACAACGCTGTGAGCGTTTGGCGGAAAGAAGATGTAAGAACGTATGGAACTAGTCAATGAGGCTATTACGCAGGCAGCCAGTGCTTGGTGGGTGCTGCCACTGTTGTTTTTGTTCTGCATGATCGATGCATTCTTTCCCCTGGTACCCAGTGAATCTTTTTTGGTTTCATTGGCCGCAGTGGGAGTTCATACCGGATCCCCGAACCTCATTCTGGTGGGTGTTCTTGGCGCAGCCGGTGCACTACTTGGTGACCAAATCACGTACGCCATAGGACGCAAACTTGGCGCCCGCGGATTCAGTTGGATGCGCGGACGACGTGCGCAACGTGTACTGCACTACGCAGAGAAAAAGTTAGAAACCTCAGGGGCACTACTGATTTTCACCGCCCGCTACATCCCGGTTGGACGCGTCGCCGTGAACCTCACCGCCGGAGCCACCGGCTTTAGCCATCGACGCTTTACGCTCTTTGACACCATCGGTGTGCTCACCTGGGCCACGTACTCGGTGAGCATTGGCGCGCTGGCCGGTAACTGGATGCACGATAATAAACTTTTGGGAATCGCTATCTCGATTGTCATCGCGGTGGTCCTAGGATTCATCATTGACAGGATTGTCTCCTGGGCTCTGGATCGTTACCACCGCCGGGCTGAGCAGGCCAAAGAACATCACCAACACCGGCACCACCAGACCGTTCCGCCCACGAATAACGAGGGGTAACCTCAAGTATTGAGCAGGGTCACATTGTGGCTCGCAGATCTTTACCTGCTGGAGCTGTCAGTTCACCGAAATAGCGACTAGGCTCAGTGGTGTGACTGAAGAATTGATTCATACTGATTACGATCCCGAGTTCGACTTCCGGGATCTGCCTAAAGTTTCGCTACACGACCACCTCGACGGTGGCTTGCGCCCTCAAACGATCATTGAACTGGCCGCTGAGGTAAACCACAAACTGCCCGAGACCGAAGCTGAAGCTTTGGGCGATTGGTTCCGTGAATCGGCCAACTCTGGCTCTCTGCCACGTTACTTGGAAACCTTCGAGCACACCCTGGCCGTGATGCAGACTCGTGAGGCGCTGATCCGCGTCGCCCGAGAGTTTGTTGAAGACCTCGCAGAAGATGGCGTGATCTACGGCGAAGTTCGCTACGCTCCAGAGCAGCACCTGCGTGAAGGGTTGAGCCTGGACGACGTTGTTGACGCCGTCCAAGAAGGCTTGGATCAGGCGTGCGAAGCCCTGAACGCTGAAGGCCACCCAATGCAGATTGGCCAGGTGCTCAGTGCCATGCGTCAGAGCGATCAAAGCGTAGAAATTGCCAAACTTGCCCTCCGCCATCGCGGACACGGCGTGGTCGCTTTTGATATCGCCGGCCCAGAAGATGGTTTCCCCCCATCACGGATGAAAGAGGCCTTCGACCTACTGGCCGAAAACCTTTTCCCAACCACCATTCACGCCGGCGAAGCCGCCGGGTTGGAGTCAATTAAGGACGCCATCCTGGTTGGACGCGCTCAGCGCCTAGGCCACGGTGTTCGTGTTGCTGAAGACATCGAAATTGAGTTCGGTGCCATTGACGAAAACGGCGAAGAACTCAGCGATGACACCGGTTTGGTCTCTCTTGGCCCGGTGGCTAACTGGGTCCGTGAACGTGGCATCCCACTGGAGATCTGCCCGTCATCGAATTTGCAGACCGGTGCCACCGCCAAATTTGGTGAAGGCATTCGCAACCACCCAATCGATTTGCTGGTTCAAACCGGCTTCAACGTCACCATCTCTCCAGATAACCGACTGATGTCAGGTACCAGCCTGTCCGACGAGTTCGAGTTGCTCGTTGAAGGCTTCGACTACGACCTCGAAGACCTGCTGGATCTGACGCTGAATGCTGCCGAAGCGGCCTTCGTTCCACTGGAAATGCGCGAGCTGCTCGTTGAATACATCAACGACTACTACGACAGCCTGTTGGATGACGAGGACGAACCAGGCGAATTCGACGAGGACGAGTACGAAAACGTCGCCGACTAATTCGAGCACGGCTTAAAAAGCACTGGAGAAGGCCAGTTCCACTCACTGTGGGACTGGCCTTTGTCGTCGCTAAACAGAAGCTGAACAGAGGTGGTTCGCTAGCATGGAGCATATGGCGCAGACGAAAACACAGACACAGCTATTGATTCACACCGTGAAGATCCTGCGCGAAAAATGCGCGTGGACCCGGGCCTTGACTCATGAGTCACTGCGCACTTACCTGATCGAGGAAAGCTACGAAGTCCTCGACGCAATTTCCGAGCACAACCCACAGCTACTCAAAGAAGAACTGGGGGACTTGTATTTTCAGATTGTGCTCCATGCGCTGATTGAAGAAGAGCAGGGGCAGTTTGGGCTTGAAGATATCTCGCAGACGTTGAACGAAAAACTACTTCGACGCAATCGACACATTTTTGACGCTGACGGAAACGTCCGTGACGAGATTACTCAGGACGTGAATGAGATTATCCGGGTCTGGGACGCTGCCAAGCAGGCAGAACGAAAAGATCTGCCGAAAGTACGCAAGAATGCTGGGCTACCTGCAGCTCTGCCATCGTTGACCCTGGCGCAAAAATTGTTAGACCGTCACAGTAGAGCAGGCTCTGACAAGGTCGATGAGCAGATTATTGGGCAGGATATTCGGGATCGAATTACCGATGAAGACAGCCTCGCGAACGAACTGTTAGCCCTGACTGCTAGGGCCCAAGAGCTGGGTTTAGATGCCGAATCTGTTCTACGCGTAACCTTGGCGAAACGTTATGGGGCTGAAACAGAAGCGACGGTATCGCCTAAATCACCTTCGAAGCGCTAGGCTAGAGACTGGCAAAGGCGCCGACGGTCTTTTCAGCGACTGCTGGCTGACCTCCCTTAGACCACACCTTTCTACAAGGAGCCCATACTCATGGCATTGATTGACGCCATTCACGCGCGCGAAATTCTTGATTCCCGCGGCAACCCAACCGTTGAGGTTGAGGTCCTGCTTTCCGACGGCTCACACGGCCGTGCAGCAGTTCCATCCGGTGCTTCCACCGGTCAGTTCGAAGCAGTTGAGCGTCGCGACGGCGACAAGGATCGTTACCTGGGCAAGGGTGTTCTTGGAGCCGTTGAGGCTGTCATCGACGAGATCGCCGATGAGCTTGAGGGCCTAGACGCTACGGACCAGCGTGCTATCGATCAGGCCATGCTCGATCTGGATGGCACCAGCAACAAGGGCAAGCTTGGCGCTAACGCTATCCTCGGCGTTTCGCTGGCAGTTGCTAACGCAGCAGCCGTGAGCTCGAACCTGCCACTGTACAAGTACCTTGGCGGCCCAAACGCTCACGTACTTCCAGTTCCTCTGATGAACATCCTCAACGGTGGCTCCCACGCCGACTCCGATGTGGACATCCAGGAATTCATGATCGTTCCTCTGGGCGCACCAACCTTCTCCGAGGGTCTGCGTTGGGGCGTTGAGGTTTACCACAACCTCAAGTCCGTTCTGAAGGAAAAGAACCTCTCCACCGGTCTTGGCGACGAGGGTGGCTTCGCTCCTAACCTGCCAAGCAACCGTGCTGCACTGGAACTGATTACCGAGGCAATCACCCGCGCTGGCTACACCCCAGGTGCAGACATCGCTCTGGCTCTGGACGTTGCTTCCTCCGAGTTCTTCGAGAACGGTGCCTACCAGTTCGAGGGCAAGGCATTGTCCGCTCAGGAAATGAGCGACTACTACGCTGAGCTCGTTGCTGACTTCCCACTGGTATCCATCGAAGATCCACTGGACGAGAACGACTGGGATGGCTGGAAGACCCTGACCGATGCTATCGGTGACAAGGTTCAGCTCGTTGGTGACGACCTGTTCGTGACCAACCCAGAGCGTCTTGCCGATGGCATTGCCAAGGGCACCGCTAACTCGCTGCTGGTAAAGGTTAACCAGATTGGTTCCCTGACCGAGACCATCGATGCAGTGACCATGGCTCAGCGCGCTGGCTACACCACCATCACCTCACACCGTTCGGGTGAAACCGAAGATGTCACCATCGCTGACATCTGCGTTGCTACCAACGCAGGTCAGATCAAGACCGGTGCCCCAGCTCGTTCCGAGCGCGTAGCAAAGTACAACCAGTTGCTGCGTATCGAGGAAGACCTAGGTGCTTCGGCAGTTTACGCTGGTCGTAACGCGTTCCCGCGTTTCAACAGCTAATTAACATTTAAAGCGAATAAGCTCGTCGGTAGTGGATACCGGCGAGCTTTTCGTTATTTAATGGAGATATGTGCCGTTTCCACGGCAGAACTTGTACGAACGCATGATGGGAAATTGGGGGAGTATGGCACAGCGACCGCCACGCATGCCTCGGCGTAATACCCCGGATCCGGTAGAGCAGTCTGAAAATATTCCTGCACAGACGCCTGAGGATTCCGGCCTAGACTCAATGGCTGAACCACCCACCGATGCGTTGCGCGTTGTCGAACCTCAGACTCCGGCCAAAAAGGCTCCCGCTGTGCCTCGACCCAAGTCTGGTGCCAGCACTGCAAGCCGTTCGGCCGAACCAAAATCTGCACCAAAGCATCAGCTCAGTGAAGATGAAGCGTCAGATGCGTCACCTCGCTCCAAGAAATTCTCGGGCAACTATTCGCAAAAATCGAAGTTGCCACTAGTTGAGCGTGCCAAGGAAAAACAGAACGAACGCCGGCGTGATGACCGGATGAAATTCTCGGCCGCAGTGCGCCGTAAACCAGGGGAAAAACCGGTAACTAATAAACCGGTACCTGAGGGAGAACCAGTAGCAGCACACCGTTTTTCCGGACGAATCGCAGCGTTGCTGGTGGTGCTCGCGTTCTTCGCGGTAATGCTGGTTCCAACTGTCAACTATTACCGTAAGCAGATGTCCGAGCTGAATGATCTCAATGCCTCCATCGAGACTCTCGAAGGGCAGCGCGACGATCTCAAAGCCGAAATCGCACGGTGGGATGATCCGCTGTACATCAAACAGCAGGCCCGCGAACGGATAAACTTGGTTATGCCAGGCGAAAAGCTGTACATGGTTGTGGGTGACCGCCCAGAAGATGATGACACAGCTACCGATGGCAATGGCAGCACTTTTGAAGTGCGTCAAGAACTTCCTTGGGTTGATGCATTGCTTGACTCGGTGCGTCGTTCCGCCACTGACTAACCACTTGAACTGAAGAGAACTTATACCCGTGACTGAACAGCCAATCCGCGAAGCCCTTGACGCTGCCGGGCGCGTACCTAGTGATGCCGACCTTGAGACCCTCTCGCGCCAGCTTAACCGGCCGGTGCGTGACGTGGTGGAAATCGGTGCTCGCTGCGTGTGCGGAAACCCGCTGGTCGCCACGACTGCTCCGCGACTTTCATCGGGTATTCCCTTCCCGACCACGTACTATTTGGCTCATCCGGTAATCACCGCAGCTGTCTCGCGTCTTGAAGCTGCCGGTTTGATGAATGAGATGAACGAGCGGTTGGGCGAAAACTCTGCGCTGGCCGCCGAATATGTAGCAGCCCACGAATCCTACCTGGCCAACCGCGCCGCCATCGGAGAGCGTTCTGGTACCGGTGCTGTACCTGAAATTAATGGTGTATCTGCCGGTGGCATGCCTACTCGTGTGAAGTGCCTGCACGTTTTAGTCGGTCATTCTCTGGCCGCTGGTGAAGGTGTTAATCCGCTGGGTGATGAAGCTTTGGCAGCCATCTCGGAATGGTGGACCAAGGATAAATGCTATTGCGTTGGTGCGTGGGATACCGAGTCGGAAGCGCCAAGCCGTGACCGCTCGCGCCACGTGAAAACCCAGGAAATGCAGGATCCGGCCCAGAAGCGCGCTCAGCGTGCCGCCAAACGAGCTCAGCGCGAAGCAGCGGAACGTGCTGCTGGAGATGACGCCTAATGCGCGTCGCCGGAATCGACTGCGGAACCAACTCCATCCGTCTGCTCATTGCAGACGTGGTGCACACGGGGCAAGGAAATACTCTGGTTGATGTTGTGCGCACCATGCGTGTTGTGCGACTGGGCCAGGGTGTTGACGCTACCGGCGCTTTTGCGGCGGAAGCCCTTGAACGTACTTTCGCCGCGGTCAAAGAGTACAAAGCACTGTGCGATGAGCACCAGGTGCAAGCCATTCGTTTTGTTGCGACTTCGGCTGCACGCGATGTTTCCAACCGCGAGGTTTTTGCTGAGGAGATTACACGCATCCTCGGCGTTTCCCCTGAGGTCATCAGCGGTGATGAAGAAGCTTCGTTGTCCTTCAACGGGGCGGCTTCGGTGCGCGCCGGACAAGAAGGCAAGAGCCTGGTCATTGACCTCGGCGGTGGATCCACCGAGTTCGTCTTGGGCGATTCCACCGGACCCTTAGCGGCCAAGAGCCTAGACATGGGCTGCGTTAGAGTGACCGAAAGATTCCAAGAGGTTGGACTAGAGGCACCGCAAGCGGTGGACTTCATAGATTCAACCTTGCGCACCCTGAATGATCATGTCGACGTTTCTGACGTTGATGCAGTCATTATGGTGGCTGGCACTTTCACTACACTCACCGCTCAGGCTCTGGGACTCTCAACCTATGAATCTGAAAAAATTCACGGTGCTGAACTGAGCTTCGAACAGATGCGGACCGCTACACAAAATATGCTCGCCTACTCGCGCGAAGAACGCGAAGCACTGGGCTTTATGCATCCTGGACGTGTGGACGTAATTCAGGCCGGCGCAGCGATCGTTGAGCGCATTCTTCATTACTTGGAAACCACCAGCGGAGATCGCCCGATGCGACTAATTGCATCGGAACACGATATTCTCGACGGAATTGCTGCAACTGCAGTTTTCAACGCCTAGTCCGCCTTTCGGAACCATCCAAGGAGAGATCTCTTGAGTTCAGCTCTGCGCGCTAAGAAACACGCGAGCCTGAAAAAGTACGGCTCTGCACTTGCCGTTGCGATCCTTACGCTAGCCATGCTGACCGGACTCACCCCGGCTCAAGCCGACGATATGCGTGACTCGGAGTACTGGCTGAAGTCCCTTGGTGTCACCGAGGCACAACAGGCTACCAAGGGTGAGGGCGTTACAGTCGCCGTAATCGATACGGGAATAGACAGCTCGCACACTGACCTCAAAGGAGCAGTGACCGGCGGAGTCGACATGTCTGGCGCAGGAGCTGAAAAGGGCAATAAGCCTATTGGTGTCATGAGCGAGCACGCCACGTTGGTAGCGACCTTGCTGGCTGGACGCGGCAACAACAAGGGCGAGATCACTAAGATTGAGTCCGAAAACGAACGACTCAAGGCGGCGTGGGAAAAGGCCAAAAAGTCGGCGGAAGACGAAAACAAGAAGCGTGAAAAAGAGGCCAAAGAGGACGAGGACAACAAAGATTCCACGTTCGACAAAGTCGAAATCCCCGAAGAACCCGAGTACCAGGATGTTCCAAAAGCCAGCGGCGGTAGCGACGGCGTCCTCGGTGTAGCACCGGCATCGCAGCTACTCTCCGTTTCCTTGTGGATGGGTGAGGGAAACCCCGCCGAGATTCCAGTTGAAGACCAAATCCCTCGTGCGGTGAAGTGGGCCGTCGATCACGGGGCCAAGATCATCAATATGTCCTTGGGATCCACTAGTCCCGCTTGGCCCGAGAGCTGGGACGAAGCGTTCAAGTACGCTGAAGATCATGACGTGGTCATCGTGGCTGCAGCCGGTAATCGTTCAGGTGGTATGAGCCAGGTCGGGGCACCAGCCACGATTCCTGGCGTGCTAACCGTTGCGGGTGTGGATGAAAGCGGAAAGGCCTCGCAGGATTCCTCCACAGAAGGCATTTCCATTGGGGTTGCTGCTCCGGCCGAACAGCTTGTCGGTGGCTTGCCAGATAACGGATACGCTCGTTGGTCCGGCACCTCGGGCGCCGCTCCCTTGGTTGCCGGGGTTGCCGCTCTGATCCGTTCCAAGTATCCAGAGATGAAGGCGCCTGATGTCATCAACCGGATTCTGAAGACCGCACGTGATACCGGTGCGCCCGGCGTTGATAACCTCTATGGTTACGGACTGATCAACGCCAACGCTGCGGTGAATAACAATGTGCCCTCAGTGTCCGAGAATCCTCTGGGGACTATCGAGGAATGGATTCGAGTGCACCGCCGGAACGTTTCTCAGAATACTGAAGTGCCCGCTCCAGGTGTGTCGATGAAAAAGTCGTCGCTGAAACAAGTTGCTGCCCCAACTCCAATCCAACCCGAGCAATCCACCCCGATCTTGCAACCGCTTTTGGTGGTCGGCGGTGGGGGATTGCTGGTTCTGCTGATCCTAGCCGGTAGCCTTCACACTTTGTTGCGAAAGCGCCGTGAGAAGATTTCGGCCAGTGTGGCTTCTGCGTCGTTGAGTTCACTGAAGGTGGGCAAATCCGCCAGAGATCACGATCTTTTTGACGACATCCCCGAAGAGGATAAATAGCTCGTCGCATGAAAACGGGAACGAAACATCCAAGTTTCGTTCCCGTTTTTGCGTTCGGATCGGCTGGCTCCTAAGGCGGCGGATGCAAGCGAAGGCAAGTCAAGGAAGTCACCGTGACGCATCTGACCGAAATAGTTAGTGAATGTTTTCACTAACTAGGAAAATCCGCGTAGAATCAAGAGTATGTCGATCATTGAATCCTCCCAGAAGCGCCCGCGCATTCTTGTCGTTGGCGGTGGCTATGTTGGCCTGTACGTCGCGATGAAGTTGCAGAAGAAGGTCAAGGCTCACGGCGGTATCGTTACCGTTGTTGATCCAAACCCATACATGACTTACCAGCCATTCTTGCCAGAAGTTGCCGGTGGCCAGATTGAACCACGCCACGTTGTGGTTTCTCACCGCCAGCACTTGAAGCACTCTGAGCTGGTTAACGGTCGAGTGCTGAGCATCGATCACGCCAACAAGAAGGCTGTCATTGCTCCAAATAACGGTGAGCAGTTTGAGCTGGAATACACCGATGTTGTGATGTCCGCTGGTGCGGTCACCCGTACCTTCCCGATCACCGGTCTTGCCGAGACCGGCATCGGCCTGAAAACCATCGAAGAGGCTGTCGCACTGCGCAACAAGGTTGCCGAGCGCATCGAGTCCGCTTCGAATATGACTGATCCAGTAGCTCGCAAGCGCGCACTGACCTTCGTCGTTGTTGGTGGCGGCTTCGCCGGTATCGAGACCATCGCAGAGCTTGAGGATATGGCTCGCGACCTGATCAAGCTCAACGACCGCATCGATCAGAAGGAAGCCCGCTTCGTTCTGGTTGAGGCAATGGGCCGCATCATGCCAGAAGTTACCGCCGAGCAGGCTGAGTGGGTAGTCGAGCACCTGCGCAGCCGCGGCGTTGAGGTTCTGCTGAACACCTCGCTGAACAGCGCTGTGGACGGCAACCTTGAGCTGATCAACATGGGCGACAAGTCCTCGGCCGGCGAATTCGGTGCTGACACCCTGATCTGGTGTGCCGGTGTTATGGCTAACCCAATGGTTCGCTCTACCGATTTCCCAATCGAGCAGCGCGGTCGCATCGAGACCCGCACCGACCTTCGCGTCAAGGATGCTAACGGCGACGCACTGGAAGGTGCATGGGCTGCTGGCGATATCTCGGCAGTCAAGGACGTTACCGGCGGTCTGCCAGATGGAACCTGTGTTCCTAACGCTCAGCACGCTGTGCGCCAGGCAAAGCTCTTGGCAAAGAACCTTTATGCTGCCCGCTACGGCGTTGGCACCATCAAGGAATACAAGCACTCAAACCTCGGCGCAGTTGCTGGCTTCGGTCGCAACAAGGGTGTCGCCAAGGTTGTTGGCATCAAGCTCAAGGGCTGGCCAGCATGGATGGCACACCGCGGTTACCACGGTATGGCCATGCCAACCTTCGAGCGCAAGTTCCGCGTTGTTGGCGACT
>Ga0308157_10003212_pt1 | contig 24349 bp, 25 predicted proteins | sample PhyBR1_FD_201035 | JGI IMG/M metagenome (GOLD analysis project Ga0308157, IMG submission 201035) | Phyllosphere microbial communities from UC Gill Tract Community Farm, Albany, California, United States - DLSLB.R1 | ecosystem: Host-associated > Plants > Phyllosphere > Unclassified | place: USA...
AAGCCGCCAGCTACAATAGCTTGGGCGTAGGGGCCTACCGCGGCGGGGGCATCGGGGTTGTGCAGGGTTTCCATAGGCCCGCAAAGGTAAAAGCGGCGCGGGGCCGGCCCGAACCCGCCGGTTCTTTGTTTGTAATTTTGAACGACTTCCTTCTCCCCTAGCCCGCCCACCCTATGTCTACTACCCACGCCCCCGCCACCTCGCGCGCCGAAGAGCTGATGCAGCTCGAAGACCAGTACGGTGCCCACAACTACCACCCGCTGCCCGTGGTGCTGAGCCGGGGCCAGGGCGTGCACCTCTGGGACGTGGCTGGCCGACAATACTTCGACTTTCTCTCGGCCTACTCGGCCGTGAACCAAGGCCACTGCCACCCCCGCATTATCGGGGCGCTGACGGAGCAGGCGCAAAAGCTAACGCTGACCTCGCGGGCGTTTTTCAACGACCGGCTGGGCGCAGCCGAAAAGCAACTCTGCGAGCTATTCGGCTACGACAAAGCCTTATTAATGAACTCGGGCGCCGAGGCCGTAGAAACGGCTATTAAGCTAGCGCGCAAGTGGGGCTACCAGGAAAAAGGCATTGCCCCCAACCAGGCGCGCATTGTAGTGGCCGAGCACAATTTTCACGGGCGCACCACAGGTATCATCTCCTTTAGCACCGATGGCGACAGCACGGGCGGCTTTGGACCCTTCGTGCCGGGCTACCAGGTGGTGCCCTACGACGACCTGGCGGCCCTAGCCGAGGCGCTGGCCGACCCGCACGTATGCGGCTTCCTGGTCGAACCCATTCAGGGTGAGGCGGGCGTAGTGGTGCCTAGCGAGGGCTACCTGGCTGGCGCAGCCTCGCTCTGCCGCCAGCACAAAGTGTTGCTGCTCACCGATGAAATTCAGACTGGCCTGGGCCGCACCGGCAAGCTACTGGCTACCGACTACGAAGGCGTGCGCGGCGATATTCTCATCCTGGGCAAGGCCTTGAGCGGTGGCGTACTGCCCGTATCGGCGGTGCTGGCCAACGATGAGATTATGCTCACCATCCAGCCCGGGCAGCACGGCTCTACGTTTGGCGGCAACCCGCTGGCCTGCGCCGTAATGCAGGCCGCGCTCGACGTGCTGCTCGATGAAAAGCTGGCTGATAATGCCTTCCGCCTGGGCGAAATTTTCCGTGAAGAAATGCGCCAATTGCAGCGCGAATGCCCCGACACGGTGGAGCTGGTGCGCGGCCGGGGCCTGCTCAACGCCGTGGTTATCAACCCGAGCGAAGATGGCCGCACAGCCTGGGACGTGTGCGTGAGCCTGATGGAGCGCGGCGTGCTGGCCAAGCCTACGCACGGCGACATTATCCGGTTTGCGCCGCCGCTGGTGATTACCGAAGCCGAATTGCGCGAGGCCTGCGTCATTATTGCCGACGTTATCCGGGCTTTTTGAGTATAAGGCTTCATGCGAAAACTTTTCTTTCTGGTGCCAGCGCTGCTGCTGGCGGGCTGCCGCGGCGAACAGGTTGCTTTTCAGTTTCAGCCCGCTACGGCTACCTCGGTGCCGCTAGCCACCGCGCCCCAGGGCGGGGTTAGCCCCGAGGTAACCGTTGTGGCCGCTGCTACGCCGGCCGCCGTTACGGAGGACCTAGGTACTACGCTCGCCTCAACACCGGCCAAGCACCGGCGGCCGCGCCAAGTAGTGGCCGCCCTCAAGATGCTGCCACCAAGCACGTTGGCTACCCTAGCTGCGGCAATGCCCACGCAGGCTAGCCAACAGTTGCTGCAGCGCCGGCCGCACCTGGGGCGGCGGCACACCACCGAGGGCGCGGCCGAAAACGGGCTGGGCCGGGTAGCCCTGTTTTTTATTGGTGTGACGCTGGCGCTGCTGGCGGGGCTAGCGGCGCTGTTTGCCCTCATTCCGGGCGTGAGCTTTTGGGGGGGGCTGGGGCTAGCGGCAGGCGCGCTGGTGGTCCTGTTTCTGCTGTATTCGTTGGTAAGCGGGGGTAAGAAAAAGAAGGCCTAGGGTACTTTTGTACCTGGCCGGGCACACAAAAGGCCCGGCCGCCTGTTCTCTTTGCTATGATTCCAACCCACCGCCCCCGCCGCAACCGTAAGTCGCAGGTTATCCGCGACATGGTGCAGGAAACGCGCCTCACGGCCCACGATTTTATTTACCCCGTTTTTGTAGTTGAAGGCCAGAACCAGCGCCTCGAAGTGAAGTCGATGCCCGGCGTGTACCGCTACTCGGCCGACCGCATTATCGATGAAATCGGCTCGGCCGTGGAGTTGGGCATTAACTCCTTCGCCCCGTTCCCGGGCCTGCCCGATAGCGTGAAAGACCCGCTAGCCCGCGAATCGACCAACATGGACGGCCTCTACCTAAAGGTGGTGGCTGACATCAAGCGCCAGTTTCCTGACGTGGTTATTATGACCGACGTGGCGATGGACCCTTACTCGAGCGACGGCCACGACGGGGTGGTGAACCAAGAAACCGGTGAGATTCTCAACGACGCCAGCCTTGAAGTATTGGGCCAGATGGCCCTGGCCCAGGCCCGCGCCGGGGCCGACATCATCGGGCCCAGCGACATGATGGACGGCCGCGTGGCCTGGATTCGCGACGTGCTCGACCGCAACGCGTTTTCGCACGTCAGCATCATGAGCTACACGGCCAAGTATGCCTCGGCCTTCTACGGTCCGTTCCGCGATGCGCTGGACTCGGCCCCCAAAAAGGGTGATAAAAAAAGCTACCAGATGAACCCGGCCAACCGGCTGGAAGCCCTGCGCGAACTTCAGCTTGATGAAGCCGAAGGGGCTGACATGGTGATGATTAAGCCTGCCCTGAGCTACCTCGACATTATTCGGGAGGTGAAGAACAACACCAACCTGCCCGTAACGGCCTACAACGTGAGCGGCGAGTACGCCATGATAAAAGCCGCCGCCCAAAACGGCTGGGTCGATGGCGAAAAAACCATGATGGAAGTGCTCATGAGCATCAAGCGCGCCGGCGCCGATGCCATTCTGACCTACTTTGCCAAGGAGGCGGCCGCGGTGCTACGCCGCGGCTAGCACTAAGCGCAGATTTTAAGTTGCCAGGATTGGGCAAATTTGGTGGCAATGCTGCCGGATTTGCCCAATTTTGTTGGCTGTTTTGCCACTTTTCTTCTACCGCCGTGCGTCGTTCTTTCTCTTTACTCCTAGCCTTGGTGCTTTTGCTGAGTGCGGCTAGTGTGGCCCGGGCGCAACACGCCAAGCCGAAGCCCAAACCTACCCCGCCGCCGCCCTATCAGGCCGTAGATGCCCGCATGCGCCAGGTGCCCGACTCGATGGTACGCACGGTGGGCGGGCTGGCGCGCTTCATCACGGCCTCATTTGCGACGGAAGACGACCGGGCGCGGGCGGCTTTTGTGTGGGTGGCCCGCAACATTCGCTACGACGTGGAAAATATGTACCTGCTTGAGTACGAGCGGGCGCCGGCCGTGGTAGCCCAGGAAACCCTTGCTAAGCGCCTGGGGGTGTGTCGGCACTACGCCGAGCTGTATGCGGCTGTGGCCAACCAAGCCGGCGTGCTCACCTACGTGGTGCCGGGCTACACCAGCCTGCTGGCCTCGGTGGGCCACGCCTGGTGCGCTAGCCGCATTGGCGGCAAGTGGCAGCTGCTGGACCCCACCTGGGCCGCCGGCCGGGTGCTAAACCAACGGTTTGTGCCGCAGCTCAACAACGAGTACTACTGCCCATCGCCTAAGGCATTTCTGGAGCAGCACATGCCCTTCGACCCGCTGTGGCAGCTGCTGGCCGCGCCGCGCACGCCCCAGCAGTTTCAGCAGGGGCTAGTGCCGCCCCCGCCCGCGGTGGCCTTCGCTTTTGCCGATTCCATTGCCCTCTACACCCGGCAAACGCCGAAGCAGCGGCTGCACGCCACTAACCGCCGCATCGCCCAGAACGGCGTCAAAAACGGGTATACCTACACTTACCTCACCAATAACCGCAACCGCGAGGACAACCTGCACATCGACACGTACAACGACGCAACCCACGCCTACAACGAGGGCGTGACGCTGCTCAACGCCTTTGTGGAGTTCTACAACCACCAGTTTCAGCCCCGGCGGCCCGATGAGGAGCTGCGCCAGCTGCTGCCGCCCATTGCCGCGCGGCTGGCGCAGGCCCGGGAGCTGGCGGCTACCGTCCAGAGCCCCAACCCGGCCCTGGTTGCCAGCCTCCAGAAGTTTGACGCGACCCTGCTGGAAGCCGATGCCAAGCTGCAAAAAGCCCAGACATTTATGGCCCGCTACCTGACCACCGGCAAGCTGCTGCGGCCTACGCTGTTTCTGACTTTTAACGTGCTGGGAGAGCCGCGGTAGTTTTCCAGGGGGCGCTACCCCGCGCATCATGCTTAGCCGGCGTTGGCTTGGCGAAGTGTCTACCCAAGCTAGCCCCCTCACAGGCGCGGTAAAGCTGCTTCGCTAAGCGAATACCGGCTGATTATGAGGCTCTTTATTGATTATCAACTTTTTACTCGGTTTCGAAGAACAAATGACCCACGACCTCACTCTGCGCCGCGCCACCCTAGCCGACCTGCCGGCCATCCTGGCGCTCGTGCGCGCCGTGGTGCCACTGATGAACGCCAGCGGCAACATGCAGTGGACCAGCGAGTACCCGAACGAAGCCGTTTTCCGGCAGGATATTGCCCGCCAGCACCTGTGGGTGGCCGAGCGCCTGGGCGAGCTTGAAGGCGTCGCCGCCCTCACCCAGGACCAGGATGCCGAGTACGCCGACGCCGACTGGGATGCTGCCGAGCCGGCCCTGGTGACGCACCGGCTGGCCGTGGCGCCCGCCGCCCAGGGCCGGGGCGTAGCCGCCGCGCTGCTGCGCCAGGCCGAGCACGAGGCTAGCCAGCTAGGCCTGCGCACCCTGCGCGTGGATACCAATTCGGAAAACGTGGCCACCCAGCGGCTGTTTCCGAAGCTAGGCTATCGGTTTGCGGGCGAAATAACGCTGGCTTTTCGGCCGGGATTGCGGTTTTTCTGCTACGAGAAGCAGCTAGGCCACGAGCCGCAGGGCTAGCGGGCACCAACTCACGAAACCCGGCGGGCGCCGAACTTCGCGGGCATGACTGATTTTGTTCGCCTTGGGCTGGTGGTGGCGCTGCTGGGCGTGGGCATGGTGTTTAGCTGGCGCGCCGGCAAGCTGACGGCGGGCGCGGTGTGGGTGGGCGGCACGCTGGGGCTGCTCATTTACCTGGGCAGCGGCTTTGGCGGGCTAGCCTCGCTAGCCCTGTTTTTTGGGTTGGGCACGGCCGCCTCCAGCTGGCGCGTGGCCGACAAGCGCCGCCTGGGCCTGGCCGAGGAAAACCGGGGCCGCCGCACGGCCGGCCAGGTGGTGGCCAACGCTGGCGTGGCGGGCCTGCTGGGCCTGCTGGCCTGGCAATGGCCGCCCGCCGCGCCCCTGGCCCACCTGATGCTGGCTGGCAGCTTCGCCGCCGCCACCGCCGACACGCTGGCCTCGGAGCTGGGCAACGTGTACGGCCGCCGCTACTACAACATCTTGACCTTGAAGCCCGACGTGCGCGGCCTCAACGGCGTAGTGAGCCTGGAAGGCACGGCACTAGGACTAGCCGGCACGGCGGTGCTGGCGGCTGCCTACTGCCTGAGCACGGTCTGGAGCCCGGCGTTTGGCTGGCTGCTAGTGGCGGGCACTGCCGGCAACCTAGCCGATTCAGTGTTGGGCGCTACGCTGGAGCGGCGGGGCGTGCTTACCAATAACGCGGTTAATTTTCTCAACACCCTGACCGGGGCACTGGTGGCGGGGGCGCTAGGGTACTGGCTATAGAAACGCATCCTTGTGTCTCGTCGTAGCTTGGCTAGGGGTAGTTGCTTTATCAGATAATTAGCTCGTTCAACGAGGGGACGTAAGTCTGCGTCTCTACAGGCGCGGCCGGGCGGTTCTTCTACTTTTCAAACGGCCACTTGGCCTGCCGGCGGCTCCAGAGCAGAAATGCCAGCGTGCCCAGCGCCATCATACCCAGCGCGGCTACCTGAAAATAGAGCTTGAAATGCAGCCCGCCCCAGCTTACCTCGGCCGGCGCAATGCCCCAGAACACGGCCAGCCACACGATAATGGCTACGATAACGGGCAGCGGGTAAAGCGGCATTTTGAAGGGCAATGCCGCCGTGCCGCGCCGACGGCGCAGCAGCATCAGGCCCACGGCCTGGCCCACAAACTGCACCAGAATCCGCATGGCCAGGATGGCCGAAATGACCTCGCCCAGCCGAAACAGCAGGCTAAACACGAAGCCTACGCCGCCCAGCAGCAGCAGCGACACGTAGGGGAACTGCTTGGTGGGGTGCAGCTTACCGAAAATGGGCAGAAACTCGCCATCGGCCGCCGCCGCGTAGGGGATGCGCGAGTACCCGAGCAGCACCGCAAACAGCGAGGCAAACGCCACCAGCAGCACCAGCCCGGTGGCCGCCTGCGCGGCGGCCGGCCCGTAGAGCCGCTCCATAAACACGCTGATAATGAACTGCGACTTGTCGCCGGCGCCGGCCTGCCAGCCCTGCACCTCCTGCCAGCCAATGACGGTGCCCACGCTCCAGTTCAACAATAGATACAGCGCCGCGATGCCCAGAATGCTCAGAAAAATGCTGCGCGGAATGACGCGCTCGGGCTTGATAATCTCGGCGCCCAGGTGGCACACGTTGTAGTAGCCGAGGTAGGAATAGATGGTTTTGACGGCCGCCTGGCCCATCGCGGCCGAAAGCAGCAGCCCCGGCAGGGCCGAAAAGCCGCCGCTCGGAAACAAGGCCACCGGGTGGTTGACGTGGGTGAGGCCGCCGAAAATCAGCCAGCCCATGAGACCCAGCACGCCCACCCACAAGGCCACGCCGAGCTTGCCAATGTCCTCGATGCGGCGGTAGAGCAGCACTATCAGCAGCAACACCACCGAGCCGGCCACCAGCTTAGGCTGCCACCACTCGGGCAGCGGCACGAGGTAGCTGAAGTACTGCGCGAAGCCAATGGCGCCCGAGGCCAGCACCAGCGGCGACTGAATAAGCGTTTGCCAGACGTAGAGAAACGACATGTAGCGGCCCCACTTCTGCTCGCCGTAGGCCAGCTTGAGGAAGCGGTACGAGCCGCCCGCCTCGGGGTAGGCCGCGCCCAGCTCGCTCCAGATGAGGCCATCGACGGCGGCCAGCGCCGCGCCCACCAGCCAGGCCAGCAGAAAATTGGGCCCCATAAAGCCCATCACGAGCGGCAGGGTCACGAAGGGACCGATGCCGACCATGTCAATCATATTTAATGCCGTGGCCTGCATTAAGCCCAGGCGGCGTTGGAGCGTAGGTTGCGACATAGGCGGGCGAAAGTAGTAGCGCGGACTTTTAGTCTGCGAGCGAGGCGCCAATGGGCTGCCGATACGCGCGGCCTGAAAGTCCGCGCTACCCTAACCCTAGCGGAGGCTGGCGGTTGGGCTGGCCGTCGTTATTTCTTGGGCTAGCCCTATTAATTGCGTCAGCTCGGCGCGGGCGCCGTCAGTGCCTAGGTCGCGGCCGGCCTGGGCTAGCCGGGCGGCGCTGGCGTAGGTAGCGGTGCCGCGCTGCGGACTTTGGCGCAGCAGCAGGCCAAACTCGGCCACGCCGGCGGCCAGCTGCTGGTCGGCCGAGGCTTGGGCGATGGGCCGCGCCGCGCCGGCCAGGGGCTGGGCCAGCAGCTGGCTGGGGCCGCCCTGCGGCGCCTGATAACGCAGCTTCACGGTGAGCACGTCGCCATCGGCGGCGGGCGGCGCCGTTGGGCTAGCGGCGCTGGGCTGGTATTTCAGCCTGTCAACCAAGGGGCTAGCGGCGCCCGCGGGCACCAGCTCGTAGAGGGCCGTGACGGTGTGGCCCGCGCCCAGCTCGCCGGCGTCCTTCAGGTCGTTGTTGAAGTCTTCGTTGGCGAGCAGGCGGTTTTCGTAGCCGATGAGGCGGTAGTCGGCCACGCGGGCGGGGTTGAACTCGACTTGCAGCTTCACATCCTTGGCCACCGTGAAGAGCGTGCCGCCAAACTGCGCCACCAGCGTGCGGCGGGCCTCGTCGAGGTTGTCGAGGTAAGCGTAGTTGCCGTTGCCTTTGTCGGCCAGCAGCTCCATGCGGCTGTCGCGCAGGTTACCGCGGCCCACACCCAGCACCGTCAGAAACACGCCCGATGCGCGCTCCTCTGTAATGAGCTGCTCCATAGCCGCGTCGGAGGTTTCGCCCACGTTGAAATCGCCATCGGTGGCCAGGATAACGCGGTTGTTGCCCTCGGGCCGCAGGTGTTGGCGGGCCACTTCGTAGGCCAGGCGCAGGCCCTCGCCGCCGGCCGTGGAGCCGCCCGCTTCCAGCCGGTCGAGGGCGTCGAGAATGGTGCTTTGCTCGGCGCCCGAGGTGGGCGGCAGCACCAGGCCGGCCGCCCCGGCGTAGGCCACCAGCGCCACGTGGTCTTGGGGCCGCAGCTGGCGCACCAGCAGCTGCAAGCCGGCGCGCACCAGCGGCAGGCGGTCGTCGCCCATCATCGAGCCCGACACATCGACCAGGAACACCAAGTTGGCCGGGGGCAGGCTAGCGGCGTCTATCCGTTTGGCCTGAATGCCGATGCGCGCCAACTGGTGGCCGGGCGCCCAGGGGCAGTCGCTGAGCTCGGTGCTGATGTGCACCGGGTCGGGGCTGGCGGCAGCCGGCGCAGGCAGCTCGTAGTCGAAATAATTGAGTAGTTCCTCCACGCGCACGGCGTCGGGCGGGGGCAGCTGGCCTTCGCGCAAATAGCGGCGCACATTGGCGTAGCTGGCGCGGTCCACGTCGAGGCTGAAGGTGCTCAGCGGCTCGCGGGCCACGGCCCGAAAGGCATTTTCAGTGATTTTGGCGTAGGTATCGCCTTCGCCAGTATCTTGAGGGCTAGCATTGTAGGCAGCTACGGCGGCCGGGTCGGCGGCGGTAGTCAGCTCCTGGCGTTGGTGGCAACTGGCCAGCGCAAAGGGCATGGCGAGCAGGCAAAGCACTTTTTTCATGGCTTATCCGGGGGGTAGGAGGTATCTGAAAAAGGGGCTCTTCTGCGCAGAAGTCAGTCCACCCTATAGTACCCGGAAGCAGCAATAAGTAACCCGCTAGCCCCGCCGCAACGCCGCCCGCCACACCAGCCACATCAGCAGCGGCTGCAAGGGCAGGCGCGCCCACAGCACCCAAGCCGGCAGGTGCAGCGCGCTGGCTAGCCCCACCATGTACACATTGGCCGGAAACACGGCCGCCAGCAGCGCCAGCAGGCCCCAGCCGGCCGCACGCCGGGTGGCGGGCAGCAGCAAGCCCAGCCCACCCGCCACCTCGGCCGCGCCGCTCAGCAGCACCAGCAAATAGGGTACGGGCAGCGCGGGCGGCATGATGCGCAGGTAGGTTTCGGGCCGCACGAAGTGCAGCACGCCCGCGCCCACAAATACTAGCGCCAGCCCGGCGCGCAGCCAGCGGTGGCGGGCGGGCGCATGGGCGGGCGCCGGGGGGCTAGCGGCCAAAGTCGTCCTGCACGCGCACGATGTCGTCTTCGTCCGAGGGCTGGTTGGCGTCGGTGTGCTGCCAGATTTCGGCCACCACGCCCCAGCCGGCCAGGCCCACGAGGCGGTGGCGCTGGCCTTTGGTCAGAATAATGCGCTCGCCGGGCTGGTACGATTTTACCTCGGTTTGCTCGTCGGTGTCGCTGATGGCTACGCCCACGGGGCCTTCTACTACCTGCCAGATTTCGGCGCGGCGGTGGTGGTACTGCCAGCTCAGGCGCTGGTGCGGGGCCACGAGCAGAATTTTGGGGCTGAGCTGACCCGAGATGCGCAGCTTATCTACCTCCAGGCCATTAAAATACAAGTCGGCAAACTGCTGCGCCTGGCTTTCGTCGAGCACAAAAAAACCACCCCAGGGCCGGGTGGCGTCGTGGCGGTCTACGCGCAAGCCCTGCGAGCCGAGGCGCTCGGCAATGGCTTGGAAAAGCTGTTCTTTCTGAGAATCGGGAGCTGACATGGCACTGAGTGAAGTGGTAAGGCCTGCAAAATAGCGCGCCGGCGGCGCGCCGGCCGCGGCGGGCAAAGCTAGCAGTAAAGCCCGGTTGCTGGCTAGCCAGCGCTTTAATCGGCGGCCAGGCGCGGCCAGTGGCTAAAACTCACATACTTTGGGGCGGGCCGCAGCGGTTGAGGGGCGGGCGCGCCGCCCGCGCGCCCGGTTTTACCTTTGCCTTATAGCCTATGATACTCCGCGCCGAGCACCTCGTCAAGCAATACAAAGCCCGCACCGTCGTCAACGACATGTCGCTCACCGTGGAGCAGGGCGAAATAGTGGGGCTGCTGGGCCCCAACGGCGCCGGCAAAACCACCTGCTTCTACATGATGGTGGGCATGGTGAAGCCCAACGGCGGCCGCATTTTTCTGGATGATGAAGAAGTTACGCGCCTGCCCATCTACCAGCGGGCGCGGCGGGGCATGGGCTACCTGGCCCAGGAAGCCAGCGTGTTTCGGGACCTGAGCGTGGAGGAAAATATCCTCTCGGTGCTCGAAATGACGGACATGCCCAAAAAAGCGCAGCTCGATAAGGTCGAGGAGTTGCTCGACGAGTTCAGCCTGGGCCACGTGCGCAAAAACCTGGGCAAGGTGCTGAGCGGCGGCGAGCGCCGCCGCACCGAAATAGCCCGCGCCCTGGCCGTGAGCCCCAAATTTGTGCTGCTCGACGAGCCCTTCGCCGGCGTAGACCCCATCGCCACCGAAGAAATCCAGGGCATCGTGTCCAAGCTCAAGCACCAGAATATCGGCGTGCTCATCACCGACCACGATGTGCAGAAAACCCTCGAAATCGTGGACCGCGCCTACCTGCTCTTCGAAGGCAAGCTGCTGAAAGCCGGCACCGCCGAAGAGCTGGCCGCCGACGAAACCGTGCGCCGCGTGTACCTGGGCCGCAACTTCGAGTTCAAGCGCAAAAAGGCGTAGCGCGGGCCGCGCCCCCCCGCTAGCCCCCCCAGCGACCCGCTACCCTGGCCAAGCCTCGTATTTTTCTACCTTCTCTTTTTTTCCACCCCGTGCTTGACCAGCTTGTTGCCCGCGCCGTTCAGCTGGCTAGCCTGCCCCGGCTGGCGCGGGTGCGCCACGAGCCGCTGGCCGCCCAGGCGGCCGTGCTGCGCCACCTGCTGGGCCGGGCCAGCGGCACGGCCTGGGGCCGGCGCTACGGCTACACGCCGGGCCTGCGCCCCAGCCAGTTTGCCGAGCGCGTGCCCGTGAGCACCTATGAGCAGCTCTACCCCGAGCTGGAGAAAGTGCTGCTGGGCCAGCCCGATGTGTTGTGGCCCGGCCCCGCCCCGCGTTGGCAGGCCCGCAGCAGCGGCACCACCAACGCCCGCAGCAAGTACATTCCGCTCACCGAGGAGGCCCTGCGCGACAACCACTACCGGGCGGGGCGCGATATGCTGGCCCTGGCCACCCACCTCTACCCTAGCCAGCGCGTAGTGGGGGGCCAGACCCTGAGCCTGGGCGGCAGCGTGGGGCCTAGCCCGTTTGGCGGAAGCGCGGTGGCCGGCGATGTGTCGGCCCTCATTATGCAGAGTCTGCCGGGCTGGGCACAGGCGTTGCGCACGCCGCCCCTGCCGCTGGCTTTGCTGGATGAGTGGGAGGAGAAAATCGAGCGCATTGCCCGGCACGTAGTGACCCAGGATGTGCGCGTGCTGGCCGGCGTGCCCACCTGGATGCTCGTGCTGCTACGCCGCGTGCTGGCCCTGGCCGGCGCTACCGACCTGCGCCAGGTGTGGCCGCGGCTAGGGTTGTTTTTGCACGGCGCGGTGGCCTTCGGGCCCTACCAGGGCTTGTTTGATGAGCTGATGCCCGGCGGGCAGCTGCGCTACCTCGAAATTTATAATGCCTCGGAAGGCTACTTCGCCTTGCAGGACGAGCCAGGCAGCCCCGACTTACTGCTGCTGTTGGAGCACGGCATTTACTACGAGTTTTTGCCCGCCGACCAGTTCGACAGCCCCAACCCGTGCCCCATGCCGCTGGAGGACGTGGCCATCGGCCCGAGCTACGCGCTCGTTATCAGCAGCAGCGCCGGGCTGTGGCGCTACGTGGTGGGCGACACCGTGCGCTTTACCTCGCTGCGGCCCTACCGGGTGCGCATTACGGGGCGTACCAAGCACTTTCTCAACGCCTTTGGCGAAGAAGTGGTGGTGGAGAATGCCGAGGCGGCCATTGCGGCGGCGGCGCGGGCCACGGGCTGCGCCGTGCGCGATTTCACGGCTGCGCCCGTGTATTTTGCGGCCGGCCCCGGCACTTCGCGCGGTGGCCACGAGTGGGCCGTGGAGCTAGCCGGCCCGCCGCCCGCCGATGTCGACCGCTTCGGCCAACTGCTTGACCATGAGCTGCGCCGCCTCAACTCCGACTACGATGCCAAGCGCCACCGCGACCTGGCGCTGGCCCCGCCGCGGGTGCACTTTGTGCCGGCCGGCACCTTCGAGGCCTGGCTGCGGGGCCGGGGCCAGCTGGGCGGCCAGCGCAAGGTGCCGCGCCTCGCCAACTCGCGCCAGGTGCTGGAAGAAGTGCTGGCCCTGACGCACTAGGCCTGGTGCTTACACATGGGTAGGCTACAGGCGCCCTTGCCGAGCTAGCACCTCCAGCGTTTCGCGGTGGCGCTTCTCGGCCAGGTCTTGCTGGTAAGAGGCCACGGCCCAGATGGCGGCCGGTATCCAGCCAATAAGGGTCAGGTGCAGGATACCACAGATAATTCCCTTGAGCACGTGGCCCCGAAAAATCATGGAGATACCGGGCAGCAGAATGGCAAACAGCATGGCGCAGGAGGAAAGAATGTCGGCAAACGTAAGTTAAAGCCCGCTATTTTGCTAGTTATCACCAGGAATAGAAACTAAAAACACCCTTCTGCCAGGGGCGGAAGGGTGTTTCGTGGGCAGTATCGTGCTCAATCATTTGCCGGACGGTGCCGGTACTTGCCGGCAAAAGTGCCGTGCTATGCTACTGGGTGGGGTTTGCTAGCGCGCTGGCTGCAAGTTCAGGCAGCGATTTACCTAGAAACCGGGGGCAATTTCTAGTTTTGCCCCCGGTCATGCAGCAAGGCTTTTTTGTGTACTAGACAAAAGTTCTCAAATCGACGCACACGCACGTACATTATTAATAAGTTTCGCCGTCGCATATACAAAAAATAACGACCAAAACAAGGAAAAAAGTTAACAACTTTCCCGCATACTGCGTTTTTACGCAATAAATGCCGTTATTTTTGCTCCCATTCCTACGCTTTTCCCTACTAAAATGGCTGTTCCCACGCTTTTCCTCACTTGCTCAATAAAAGAGAGTGAGAAAGCCGGTGTATTCATCGGCCGCATAAACGAAATTCCTGGCATTTTTGCGCAGGCCAACTCACCGTCCGCAGTGCATGATGACTTGGTTCGCAATACGCACATTATGCAACGGTATAAGCAAGATGCTTTTTTAGCGTTGCTCCGTACGCAGTTGGCCGAGCGTTTTTCACAGCTAGTAGAGGATAGCCCTGCGCCTAAGTTTGTTCTTGAGATACGCAATGATGTCCGTGAGCTTGAAGCAGCCTAATGGAGCCGGATAAGGAAGAGTACAAGTTCATTTACACTGTTCCAGGCTCAGGAAATTTTCCGGTTCCAGAACTGGCGGCGATGCCAGTCAAGCAGTTTTTAAGCTACTTGGATTATCGTGAATGTGAGCGTGAGGCGAACTTCCCCAGCGAAGCGGCTTTTGTAAGAAACCCGCGCAACGGTGCAGTGGTCAACGTCCCAATTGGGCACTACATGATACAGCGTGAGCTTATATACCTCATATGCTTAGAGTTAGGAGTAAATATGCCGGATGAATTTCAGCAGTATCAAAGGATGATGAGCAATCCCCCCTCTAATCAAGCATTTTAACTAAAAAGAGCCCCGCGCCTGTTGGCCGGGGCTCTTTCACTATAGATTATCCAGCGCCACCTGCCAGGCCTCCAGCAGCCGCGGGCCGTAGCGCTCCAGCGTATCGTAGCCGTAGGCGCTGGCCGACACGTGGCCCAAGGCAATCTCCTTTAACGTTTGGTCGCCCTCACTGCCTAGCACCAGTAGCCCGGCACCGGTGTGGCGCGCGGTATGGGTAGTGAGCACCTGCCACATGGGGTACACCTGCTCGCTGCGATTCTTACCGGCGAAGATGACCTCCACAAATTCGCGCTCCAGCCCCACAGCCTGGCCCAGCACCTTTAGCCGGCGGTTGCGCTCCTGCTGGCTGGGCAGGTTGAGCTGGCCACCGTAGCGCTGCCAGATGGTGGCCGCCGCCGGGGGCAACGGAATCAGTACCGGCTCGCTCGTTTTCTGTTGGTAGAGCTCGACGCACAATGTCGGGCCATGGCCGGGCAGCTCGTGGGCGCTGACGTGGTGGGGCTTTAGGGCGCGCAGGTCGGTATCGCGCAGCAGCAGCAGCGCCTGGAACAGGAAGGCATCGCGCTCGGCCAATAGGTCGGGCGCCAGGTCGGCGGCCGCGGCCAGGGCCAGCACCTCGGCCCGCCGCAGCGTGGGCCGGCGGCCCTGGCGCACGGTGAACTTGCCCAGCCACTTCGGCACTACCCGCCCCACCATGCGGTGGCACTCGCGCAGAAAGATGTAGTGGCGCTGCACCGTCGATTCGCGCTTGCCGTCGGCAAACAGCCAAGCCACGTACTGCGCCAGACGCTCGCGCGTGAGCGTGGCTAGCCGCAGCTTAGCGTCGAACTCGGTGAGGCTGCTCACCACCTGCCGGTACATGCGCAGGTAGCTATCGGCCAGCAAATGCTCGTTCTCGGCCCGCCAGCGCGCTTCAAGCTCGGCCCAGGTGGCGGTATCGGTGAGCTGCGCATCAGCGGCTGCCGGGTGGTTAAGGAGTACCTAGCGCAGCTCAAGCAGGTACCGCAAGCACTTGACCAACTAGCTGGCCGCACTTTGAAGGGCGCCGACAAGCTGTTTGAGATTCCTGAGTTCGAACTGAAAGCGCCCGAGCCCGTGAAGTTGCCAGTTAAAATTGATTTATTAGCTGACACCAAGGTAGATGATGGCGAATATAAGCTGCCCGACTACGGTGCCATATTCAGCAATGCAGCAAAGGGCATTGCTTCTGGCGGCGGCGAGCTTCGTACACAATTTGATACTTTCCGGCAGGGTCTTCTTGACTTTAATACGGGCAGCGAAGAGGCGCTTAATCAATTAAGAGAAGGACTTATAAATGGCCTCTCGGGCATTGGCGAGGCCATAGGCTCATCGCTATTCGACGGCAGCAGCATAGGGAGTAATTTGGCGGCAGGCCTCGCGCCAATTATTGACGCGCTAGCAGAGTTCGCCGCCAAGAAAGGCAAGCTCTATATCGCGATGGGCATTGCTGATTTGGCAATTCCTGGGCTCCAAGCACAGGGCCTAGCGGAGATTGCCGGAGGTACTGCGCTGCTCATAGCCGCAGGCGTAGCCCGTGCTGGCGCGGGGGCACTGGCCGCCAGTGCCCGCCCGAGTGTGGGTGGCGGGGGTGGCGGGGGTGGTGGGTTTAGCACGACGCCCGCTTCGCGCACATCTAACTTCTCTCCCACCGTAGCCCCGAATGCCACTGCGGCCGCCCCGGTGACTTATACCCACTATGTGGAGATTACGGCAAGTGGGCGCAACCTAAAGGGCGCGCTGGCGCTGGAAACTGACCGGCTGGGGCGGGTGGTAGGCGTGCATTAGCAGTGATGGCCCGGCTCCGCCGTCGAGTGCGCCCATCGCTCGCACCCGCGCCTAGCGCCAGGTGGCGTTACGGCATAGCAGGTGCAACAGTCATGGGGTGATAAGGGCTAGCTCACGTCCTCGCAAGGTCAGTTTACACAAAGCCCCTGGCCAAAAGTAGCCGGGGGCTTTTTTTAGTCATTGGTATGCAGCTTTCCAGGCGGAATCCAGCGCCGTACCTCTTCCGCGCGCTTTGCCGCCGCCGGGCCGCTCAGGTAGCTGATGGTCAAGCCCAAGCTGCCATCGGGCAGCACCTGCGTTTCGGGCGGCTCCAGTGCGGCCAGGGTGTAGCCGGGCAGGTCGGGCAACCGGTCAAGCCAGATAACCTGAAAGCCCGTGGTGTAAACGATGCGGCTGAGCCGCTGCACGTAGCCCGCAATGCCCAGCGCGGCCACCGTCGGGAAGTCGGCCGACATTACCTGCTCAATAATTTGGTGGGTGAGGCTGGGCGTACCTGGCTCCCGTAGCTGCTCTACCTCGGCCAGTTCAGGCGGCACGCCCTCGGTGGGCATGGGGTCTTCGATGGGTAGTGTTACGGTCATACTCAAAGTTACTTGGCGTACTAGATACGACCTCAAACCGGAAGCGCCCCATTTCCGGCTCACTGGGTGCGCTTACTACCCTTGCGGCATGGTTCCACTAAACCCCTGCTCCATCATGGCCAGCAACAAAACCACGTCCGTCAAAATGGCTAGCCTCGCCAGCCGAGTGCTCAGCAATCCCAACTCTTCAGCCATCGCCCGGCGGCTAGCCGCTACGACGTTGGCACAGGCGAAGCCTAAGAAGCGTGAGTAATGAAAAAGCCCCGCTGGCGTGAGCTGGCGGGGCTTTTTTCATTATTCTGTTGCACGGATGCTCATAAAATTTGCAAGAAAAGCAACCTCCTCCTTCTATTGTGACCAGAGGCTAGCGTCTGCGGTTATGCCATCTACAAAGTATTTTTGAGGAATAGGCAACAACAATGCACATGCCCGCTTTCCAATACAATTTGTTCTCTGACCCACTTGAAGATGCTGTCATTGCTACCTTTCCGCAGTACGAAGGCAGTGAGATAGAGTACAAATCGGCTAAAGGAGGGTTTCCAGGGTCTTTTTGGGAAACATACTCTGCCTTCGCCAATACCGAAGGTGGCCTGATAGTGCTAGGCGTAAAAGAAGAGGAAGGGAAGTTTACAGCTGATGGCTTGCCAGCTAGGCAAATAAATAAGTTCAGACAAGACTTTTTTAGCACTCAGAATAATCGTGGGAAATTCAGTGTGGATTTACTCAGCGATAGCAACGTACGAGCGATAATAGTGCCTGGTGAGGTAGACCAGTATGTATTAGTATTTGACGTACCTCGAGCAAATCGAGAGCAAATGCCGGTGCACATAGGAAGTGACCCATTTAACGGCACATACAAACGGCGTGATGGTGGCGACAACAAGTGCGACCGGGATGCTGTACGACGCATGATAGCAGATAGTAATGCTAGTGTGCCCGCTGACAGCAAGCTCCTACTAGGCTTCGATTTTCAAGAGGATATCGACCAAAAGAGCTTGCAACAATATCGTCAATTGATGAGCAACCGCACCCCTGCGCACCCGTGGTTGGCTGAGAATGACCTACGGCTACTTCGAAAGCTAGGTGGCTACCGTCGTGACCGGCAAACGCGCCAAGAGGGACTGACCTTAGCTGGTCTGCTCATGTTTGGCAAAACAGAGGCCATTCAGGATAATGACTGTGCTCCGCATTACTTCCCAGACTACCGCGAAACAATTTCGCCAGAATCGGATATCCGCTGGCTTGACCGTTTGTGTCCCGATGGTACATGGGAAGCCAATCTCTTTCAATTTTACCGACAAGTATGGCCGCGTATTTCGGCCGGCTTACCGCGGCCTTTTCAGCTTAAGAGTGGTCAACGTCAAGATGAAACTCCGGCCCATGTAGCCCTGCGTGAAGCGTTTATCAATTCGCTAATTCATGCTGACTACAGTGCACCAGGCAGCTTAATAAGTATTCGACAACCACAAGGATTCCTGTTCACTAATCCAGGTACTCTGCTTGTATCGATGCGGCAATATTATGAGGGTGGTACTAGCATTTGTCGCAATAAGGCGCTCCAGCGCATGTTTAGCTTAATTGGCGGTGCGGAGCAAGCAGGTAGTGGCGCCGGCAAAATCATGTCGGGTTGGGCCAGTCATCACTGGATGCGGCCCTACCTAGATATGAAAAGTGAGCCCGATAAAGTAGTGCTAGAACTGGAGATGGAAAGCATCCTGTCAGCTCAAGCTCAAGAATTGCTACACCAAGCATTCGGCCAGCGCGCCGATACATTATTTGGCGATGCGCTTACAGTGCTTTCTATCGTAGCAATGGAGCGTAATGCTACTCATCGCAGCCTTCACTATCGAGTGGAAATGCATGCTACAGACCTATCTAATCTATTAAGAACGCTGTGTCGAGATGGCTTTTTGGTATCAAGCGGGCGTGGCTCGGGCACTACTTATGCTCTACAAGAAGAGGGTACAAATCTTACCGATAAACAAGAGTATTTGCCCAAAGAAATAATCGGCGTGCCTGAAAATCTAGCAGGCTCTCGAGAAAATCTAGCAGGCTTGTCTGAAAATCTAGCAGGCTCGTCGGAAAACCTATCAAGCTCTCTAGAAAATCTAGCAGGCTGGAGTAATTTATCTAAGCTGCAGAAGAGATTGCTATTGGCTGCCACTAGTGGGTGGCATACTCCTGCGGAATTAGCTACTGCTACTGAACGTAGCGCTAGCTACTTACGCAGTCAGGTAATACCGTCACTAGTGACGGACGGGCTACTTGTGCGGAAGTATGACGAGGCGACCCATCCCAATCAAGCATACCGAACTGTTCGACAAACCTCATAATATACAGTCCCCTGCTGCTAGCTTTCTCCACCTGCTGCTAGCTTTCTCCAGCAACTTAGCCATTCATCACTCTAGACTGTACTGATGATTACAGTGCGAGTATAGAACCAACCTACCTGCTCGGCATGGGTTACTGTAACAAAACTCTCATTAGCTACTACAGAAGAGTAGATAAAGAGCAAGAACTAGGAATCCGGGGGTAAAACCGGGGGTATAAACATAAAATACCCCTCTAGTGAGGCGCTAGAGGGGTATTAGTGGGCAGTATCGGAATCGAACCGATGACCTCTACCATGTCAAGGTAGCGCTCTAACCAGCTGAGCTAACTCCCCAGGAGAACGGGGCGGGCTAGGCCCGCTGCGCGCAAAAGTACGCCCGCCGGGCGATTGCCGGGCGCGGGCCGCACAACTTTCGGCCCGCCGGGGCGTTGGGAAGGCATGAAAAATACGTTGCTGCTTCTCAGCGCGCTCGCGGCTGCGAGTGGGGCCCACGCCCAGGTAAGGGGCTTGCCCTCGGCCAGCGATTATTCGGAAGGGGCCGGCACTACCTCGCGCAACACGGGCTTCGGCATCAAGGGTGGCCTCAGCTACAGCGACTTGCAAGGCAGCGGCACCAGCATTTTTAGCAGCCGCGACCAGCTCAAGACTTTTCACACCGGGGTGTATGGGCAGTACGGCTTCACGCACTTTGCCTCGGTGCAGGTCGAGGCCCTGTACTCACGCAAGGGCTTTGAGGGCACGGCCCCAGCCACTGGTGGCCCGCAGGCTAATCGCCTCGACTACCTGGCCGTGCCCGTTTTGTTCGTGGGCAATATCACCGAAACGCTGAGCTTTCACCTGGGGCCGCAGGTGGCGGTGCTTACCGGTGCCCGCAGCGGCGGCCAAGACCTCGACGTGGGCCAGAGCGGCTACCACCGCTTCGACTTTGGGGGCGTGCTAGGAGCCGAGGCCCGGCTGGGCCCCGCCCGCCTGGGCGTGCGCTACGACCTCAGCTTTGCCAACCTCTACAAGGATGGTACGGCCCTCACCTACAACGGCCAGCCGCTGAGCACGCTCGTTACGGACCCCAATATCCGCAACGCGGTACTGCAAGTATACCTGGGCATCGGCATCGCGCATTAGCCTAGCCGGTAGCGTACTTTGTGGCTATGCTGCTTTCTACCCTTGTGGCCGCGCCGGCCTGGCTGGCGGCCTACCAGCACCACGAGCTACTGCTAGGCCGCGGCCTGAGCGTGCTCGGCGTGTGGGCTCTGCTCAACTTGTCGGTGAGCGGCTACCACCTGCCGCGCACCGACCGCCGCGAGTCGGCCCACCATTTCCACGTGATGAACTGCGCCTGGGGCTTCATTAACGCCGTGCTGGCGGCGGTGGGCATCCTGCGCACGCACCCCGGCCGGTCGGCCGTGGCGCTCGGCCCCGCGGGGGCGCTGGCCGATATGCACCTCACCGGCCAGGTTTTTCTCTTCAACGCCCTCCTCGATATTGGCTACCTGCTGGTGGCGCGGTGGCTACTGAACCGCGCCAGCTACCCCAGCACCAACCGCCCCGAGCGCCTCTACGGCTACGGCCGCTCGGTGCAGTTGCAAGGGGCGTTTTTGCTGATATTCGATGTAGCGATGTGGTGGCTGCTCGGCAGGCACTAGGTTGTAAACCAATAAGAAGGCCCGTCCCTGCGCTTGCAGAGACGGGCCTTCTTGCTAGTCGGGCTGACTGACCCTAGCCAGCCGTGCCGAGCAGCTTTTCCTCAATCTTCTTATTGAAGGCGTCGAGGTCCTCGGGCTTGCGGCTGGTGATGAAGTTGCCATCCACTACCACTTCCGAGTCTTGCCACTCGGCGCCCGCGTTGCGCAGGTCGGTTTTTACGCTGGGCCAGCTAGTCATGTGCTTGCCACGCACCACATCGGCCTCAATCAGCGTCCAGGAGCCGTGGCAGATGGCCGCCACCAGCTTGCCCGAGTGCGCAAACTCGCGCACAAAGTCCACGGCCGACGGCTCTACGCGCAGCTTGTCGGGATTAATCTGGCCGCCGGGCAGCACCAGAGCATCGTAATCGGCTACGTTAACTTCGTCGAGGGTTCTATCCACGTCTACTTTATCGCCCCAATCCGTCATGTCCCAGCCCTTGATGGACCCTGACTTGAGGGATACCACATCGACCGTGGCGCCTTCGTTTTTAAGAAATTTCTGGGGCTCGGTGAGCTCTACCTGCTCGAAACCATCGGTGGCCAGAATGGCAATGCGCTTGCCTTTAAGCTTATCGCTGCTGAAAATAGACATAGTACTGGTGGAAAAGGAAGGGCGACAGGTATTTGCTGCCGGGGGTTTCCACTTTACGCCCCGCGGCGGGGCGGGGTTGCTGCCGGGGCTAGCCTAGTCGGGCTGGCCGGCGGCGCGGCGCACTTTTTTCAGTTCCTGGCGCACGGCCTTCACGCGGTCGTCAAACCCATCGGGGTCGTAGTCGATACCCGGCACGTCGAGTTCGTCGAGCAGGTCCATGAGGGCGTCGGCGTGGTCGGTGCGGGTGCCGGCGGGCAGCTTCACAAACGTCATTTCCGACCACAGCAGGGCTAGCAGGCGCAGGCCGTCATCCGAGCGCATCTGCATCTCTACCACCAGATTAGAGTTATCGAAGTGAATAATCTGGCTGCTGATGCGCACCAGCACCCCCTGCCGGGCGGGCTTGAGGTAGCTGAGATGGTGCTTGGTAATGACCCAGGCCGCCTGCTGCTCGCGGGCCAGCTCGCCCATGTTCAGGGTGTAGTGCTCGGCTACCTGGTCTTCGCGGGCATTGAGGAAATAGTCGAGGTAGCGGGCGTTGTTGAGGTGCCCCAGCATATCGCAGTCCTGGAAGTGGACGCGGTGCTGAGTTTCGGGGGTGCGCAAAAGCTTGGCCATGCCGCAAAGGTCGGGCCGCCGGCCGAATTACGCCCAACTACTCGGCATGCCGACTACTTTACGAAACGCGCCTTATCTTTTCCGCCTCAACCTCTGCGGCTTGCCTTCTCATGTTTGTACTTACCCCAACCCGCGCCGCCACCCTGCGTGCCCTGGCCGACACGTTTATCCCGGCCGGGCCGGGCGGCAGCCCGCCGGCGGGCTCGGCGCTGGTAGACCTGGCTAAGCTAGCCCTGGCCATCCAGGCGCAGCCGCTGGGGGCGCAGGCCGAGTTTGGGCGGCTGCTGGATGTGCTGGCCAAGCCGCTGGCCGGCCTCACGTGGTGGGGACCGCTGCGGCCGTTTGAGGCCCTGGCGCCGGCCCAGCGCGAGCGCCTGCTGCAAAGCTGGGCCGGCTCGCGGCTGGCGCCCTTGCGCCAGGGGTTTCAGGCGCTGCGCAAGCTGTGCACGTTTCTGTATTATGCGGATAGCCCCACCGATGGCTCGCCCAACCCCGCCTGGGCCGCGCTGGGCTATCCCGGCCCCCAGCCCGTCGCCACTGGCGACGGCACCCCGCCCGGCGCCACCGGGCGGCCCCTCACGCCGCTAGCCCCCACCACCGACACCACGTACCACTGCCAGGTGCTGGTAATCGGCTCGGGCGCGGGCGGTGGCGTGGTGGCCGGCGAGCTGGCCCAGGCCGGCCACGACGTGCTGGTGCTGGAGGCCGGCCCTTACCTGCACGGCCCCGATTTTACGCAGCGCGAGGCCGACATGCTCGGCCGCCTCTACGATGCCCGCGGCGCCCTCAGCACCCGCGACGGTAGCGTGAGCTTGCTGGCCGGCGCCTGCCTGGGCGGCGGCACTACCGTGAACTGGGCGGGCGCCTTCCGCACCCCCGACTATGTGCTGCAAGAGTGGGCTAGCGCGCACGATGCCCCGCAGTTTACCAGCCCCGAATTTCAGCAAAGCCTCGACGCGGTGGCCGCCGCCCTCAGCGTAAACACCGACTACCCGCGCCACAACGGCCAGAACCAGGCGTTGCGCGACGGCTCGGCCCGGCTAGGGCAAGCTACCCGGCTTATCCCACGTAATGAAAAGGGGGTTACCAGCTCAGACCACCATTTTCAGGGCCTGGGCTACTCTTCGCTGGGCGATGCCCACGGCCACAAGCAGGGCACCCTCAACACCTACCTGCGCACCGCCGCCGCCCACGGTGCCCGCCTGCTGCCCGCTACCCGCGCCGAGCGCGTGACCAGCGCGGCGGGCCGGGCTACTGGTGCCGAGGCCGTGCACACCACCCCTGGCGGCCAGCGGGTGCGCATTACTGTGCGGGCCGAGCGCGTGGTGGTGGCGGGCGGCGCCATTCAGACGCCGGCTTTGCTGCTGCGCTCGGGGCTGCGGCACCCGCACCTGGGGCGGCATCTGCACCTGCACCCTACGGTGGCGGTGGCGGCGCACTACCCGCACCCCATGCACTCGTGGCACGGGCCGAGCATGAGCGTGGTGAACGACACGTTTACGCGGCTGGGCGGCAGCAACTTTGGCGTGAAGCTCGAAACGCCGCCCACCCACCCCGGCCTGCTGGCCATGGTGCTGCCCTGGCAATCGGGCGCGCAGCACCGCCAGCTGCTACAGGCTGCCGACCACCTGGGCTCGTTTATCGTGCTCACCCGCGACCGCGACGGCGGCCGCGTGCGCACCGACCGCCACGGTGCCCCGCTCATCGACTACCGCTTGTCGGCCTTCGACCAAAGCAGCATGCTAGCCGGCGTGCGCGCCGCCGCCGAGCTGCACGTGGCGGCCGGCGCCCACACTGTGTACCTGCCCCACGGCACGCTGCCGGTGCTGCACGCCCAAGCGGGCGTTTTACACAACCCCGCGCTGCTGGCTAGCCTGCCGCGCCTGCCCTGGCACCCCAACCGCTACGGCCTCTACAGCGCCCACCAAATGAGCACCTGCCGCCTCGGGGGCCAGGCTAACACTCACCCGCTCAGGCCCAACGGCGAAACCGTGGAGGTGCGCAACCTCTACGTGGCCGATGGCTCGGCCTTCCCGGCGTGCAGTGGCGCCAACCCCATGCTCACCATCATGGCGCTGGCCCACTACACGGCCCAAGGCCTGAAGGCAACCGGCACTACCTGAGTCGGCTAGCCCCCCGTCTCGGCGCGAGCCCAGTAGTGCGCATTTTTCTTTTTGCAGCCCGCGCGCCACCTACTTGCTAGAGGATAAAGCACATAGCTAGCGGACGAAAACCAACAACCAAGAAAAGTCATAATCAGCCTAACTCATAATACTATTAATAGAAAAATTAAAAGCCAGCTAGTAAAGCTTTTAGCCTACGTCTTCCTCGTATATTTGCTACTAGTCTACTCGTGCCTGCTTTTTATATGTCAATTATATTTGATTCTACTACTACCTCTTCTGCTGCTGGTAATCCTCCCGAAGACGATAAAAAGTGGCGCGTACAGGCTGAAGCTCAATTAGCTGAGCTGCGGCAGGCCCTGGCCCTGGCCCAGGCGGGGTTAGCCGTGCAAAGCAAGCGCCTGCTGGCCCTGCTCGATACGGCTCCCGCCAGTGCCAGTGCGGCGCCCCCCATCCGGGCCACGGCCCCTAGCCAGCCCGACACCCAGCAGCTGCAGCTTACCGACCAAAACCCGCACCCGGTGCTGCGTCTCACGGCCACTGGCCAGGTGCGTTACGCCAACCCCGCCGCCCTGGCCCTGGGCAGCGTGCTTACCCAGGCCGGGCGGGCCAATGGCCACCTGCTGCCCCTGGTGCGGGCGGCCCTGCGCCTGGGCACCACCCAGCAGCAGGATGTGACGCTGGCCGATAGCTGGTACGCGGTGCAGGCCGTGCCCGGCCCCGGCGACACCTGCGC